>JAABUO010000301.1_pt1 | contig 112823 bp, 93 predicted proteins | sample 5559291 | NCBI WGS metagenome assembly JAABUO01 (sample SAMN10711878, study PRJNA513372) | rock metagenome | isolation source: Antarctica rocks | place: Antarctica: Victoria Land, Finger Mt sud
CCTGGCGCCAGCTCGCTCACCGGCGTCTGCAAGCCCATCCCTCCGTGCTCAGCGCCTCGGACACGCTCCTTGCGCAGCCGCTGCCCGGTTGGCTTTTGGATCCGGTTGTGGGGCGGATTGGTGAAGTTTTGCTGGGAGGGGAGGGAAAAGGGAGGGAGGGGGAGGGAAAAGATGGAGGGGAGGGAAAGGGGGAGGGAAAAGGGGAGGGAGAGGGGAAGGGAAAAGGGGAGGGAGAGGGGAAGGGAAGGAGGATTTTCGAGAGAAGCCCGCACGGCGCGCCGAATCATGTGCTCGTCAATGAGTATAAGCCGGGCGAGGGGATCCTGCCGCATGAAGACGGGAGTGCGTATTATCCGGTGGTGTGCACGGTGAGCTTGGGGGCGCATACGGTGCTGGATGTGTATGGCAAGGATGGGGATGGAGTGGGGAGGCGGAGGAGGTGGAGGGTGCTGCAGGAGAGGAGGAGTTTGTTGGTTACGATGGGGGAGTGCTATGAGGGGTGTTTGCATGGGATTGAGGGCGTGGAGGTCGATGAGGGGTTGGGAGCGTTGGGGCCGGAGGGGGGAGGGGTGCTGAATTGGGAGTTTTTGAGGGAGGAGACGAGGGGGAAGGTGGAGAGGGAGGGGGGAAGTTTGAGGAGGGGGGTGAGGGTTAGTTTGACGTGTAGGGATGTGGTGAGGGTGAGGAGGGTGAGGGGGTTGGGGTTTGGAGCGAAATGAACGCATTGGCTGGATGCATGGTAGGCAAAAAGGGCCTGATCAGACTGAATGGGCAGGGGAGGAAAAGCTCGATCGCAGTCAGCCTGGATACGCCGGTCTAGTACATCCCAGGTATGATCTTCCATCGATTCTCAACCTTTTCTTGGCCGAATTTCTGCCCGTACCATTTCTTGGTCGTCGAAGCTGTCACGCCCAGGTTGACTACCACAAACACCAGCACGCAGAACAGCGTTCTATTGATCCACATTCCTCTTGGTGCAGCTAGGATCGCTAACGATGCGTATATGATGCATTCTGCCGTGTAATGGGGGCAGACTATGCTGCTAAATATTGGTGTCGAAGGCAGCGTGTATTTGGGCAATGAAGCAAGATACGCATGGCAGTCGTACTGAATGCCAGAAGCGACGAGGAAGACAGGAACGCACAGTAATGTGCGCAGCGAGGGTGCGGAGAAGGTGATGGCGCCCCAAGCCGGTTTGGCCGTCAAAAGCGTATCTGCGTAAAAATATAAGTCAATAAGGTCTGCTTCGTCTGTCGCAGGCGCCGGAGTTTGCATTACGTACCCGTTCCTTCGATCCATATTACGACGCCCATGGCCGAGTAGAAAGCCACGCCGAGGTACCAGTGAACGAACCACATTGTCGACGCTGAGTGCTTGGTGACGAAGTATGATTCCAGGAGGCGACGCAGCCCTTGGACTGTAAAAAGCGACCAAGCCAACGCAATCTGGTCCATTGACATCGAGCTTTTGCTGCCGTCCAGTTGTACATGGCAGATAGTCTTCAACAAGTTCCCTCGAGTGACAATCTGAAAGCCCCAGAACAGGGAAGAAAGGACCGAGACGACATAGAAGTGTGCAAAGGATCCATGGGGGACTTGCAGGGCTGCAACGCTGTCGAGCGTTGCAGACAGCGGCCCGACTTGAAGGTCGTCGGAACGTCTCTGCTTCCCATTGTGATCCTTGCTCGGGCCTTCAGGCGGAGTGGATCTTAGTCCGTAGTCGATGAATCGAGATCCTAGGTCAGGTATGGCATTCACAAGAAGAACCTTATCCCGAACGATCAGTAAGGCCCGCCATCGATGACTAGATTCTGTACTGTACAGGCAATTGCAATGAGTGCGGATTGGAGCAGCCCGGCCGGGCTCAACATCTCCATACTGAGTACTTCTACTCGAGCGTGGGTACGCGTCCGATCTGCTCTGGAAGCGTTCAGGGAACGTTCAGGGAACGGCAGACTGTTCTGCGCTTGTCCCTTGTCTGAGAGCCAAATGCGGATGCAGGAAAAAGGGGATGGTGGCGATTGAGGGGAGATTATTGATCGTCAACGGCACCAACGGCAAGGCTGAGCTTAGTCACTTTTACGTTTGGTGAGCGGACGAATCAGAGCAGACTGTGCCCACGATCCTTCGTCTTTAACCAGAGATTGCGACAGAGATCCCAGGCTTTCCTATTCAATACAACAACCAATTCACGACTTGACGATTCACCACTTTCAATCCCAACTCTGGAAGTATTTCACAAGTACAATCGAAGGCTTATCGCGACTGCGACTGGAGATAGGGAACCCCTCGTTCCTTGTCTACACTGCACAAGGCGCCAATAATCCAAGCCAAAACGGACCAGTATGAAGCGCATCGAGATTTTGGACAGACTAGGAGAGCTATGAGCGATGACACTCCGAAGTCGACGGACGTACTCCCTACCTCGGACGATAGGGTCAAGAGAAAATCGCTCGAGTCAGCCACCGATGTAGTTAGGATTGGCATCAATCCGGCTTTGACGAATACGGCGCCAAGATTAGAGGAGTCGGTCCTTTCAAATGGTAACGGCACCACGAACGGGGATAATGGCAGAAGTGATTCCGAGGCGGAGACTGTGGTGTTGGATGGAAAGGAGGAAGGCGCGACGACGAAGGTCATAAAGCACGAAGATGCCAGTGATGTGGAGGGCAACCCGGCCCCTGCCACGACAATAGTAAAGGATCGTAAGGTTTTGGCAGCGGAAGATGGACATAACGGGGTAAGAAAGCCTTCACTGAAGAGGAAGAGAGTGGTGCAGGAGTCCGCATTGAACGAAGCACTGGAAGCCGGCAATTCTAGCAATCTAAGCTCGACTTTCTCTTCACCAGCTCCTCAGCTTCGTTCAGATGGGGGTAATAAACCCGACTCAGACCACCTGCCTTCCGTCGCGGAGGAGACACGGGAAAAGAAAAGCCGTCTGCGCAGGCGAAAGCTCGAACCAGAAGATGAGGACAGTACAAGACAGCGACGAGGCAAGAGTGATCCAAGCTTGGGAACCGTGAATGGGCAAGAGCGGCGTGGGAAGAGGCGCGTGAAGGACTACAGTGCATCAAGTACACGCTCCGAGTCTCCACCAACACATCAACATCCTAGCTCGCATCTTACTCAGTCCAGCAGTATTCCTAGCGGAGTGAAGCGACGGAAAGCTCCACCTTTACTATCAGTAGAACGTCGCAGGAAGGCCTCTGAGGATACACACCTGGAATCGGATGATAGCACCTCTGCGCACAGTCGCCCACACCTACAAAAATCGGCTTCGATCGATGAGCACGCAATGAGCAAATCTCATAAGAAGATTTTGGACAGGAGTGGTCGTACACCTGTCGCACGCGCCTGTGCCAATGACAATATCCAGCAATTGGAAATTGAGTTGAAAGAGCGACCACATCACCTCAACGAACCCGACTATGCCCAGAACAACCCCTTGCAGATCGCTGCACTCGAGGGCTTTGTGGACACTGTCCAATATCTGCTTGATCAGGGTTGCATTATCAATTGCAAGAACATCGAGGGAGACACCCCATTGATGGATGCCATTGAAAATGGTCATCTCGGAGTAGTGACACAATTGCTGAAAGCGGGTGCCGATCCACGTCTGCGCAATGGGGAAGGCAAGGATATTTTGGATCTAGTCAAGTCGGAGAACGACAAAGATGGAGCCATTCGGGACGCACTTGTTGCTGCCAAGGAGAAGGGACCTCAGCGTAGATCGTCCGAAGACCAAACCATAACCAATCGCGACAATGACGGAGCTTCAGCAAGCGTGTCAGCGGGGAGTCCGACAGATTCAACTCAAGGCAAGGGCCCGCTTACTGGTAGCGAAACAGCACGCCAAGGCCAAGGTGGTAGGGCAAGCTTGGGCAACGAGACGACACGAAGAAAAACCGCAAGAAGTCAAACGACCCGTGATGGGCTGTTATGGGTCAGCGCAACGCCGGAAAGACTTCGGGAAGCTGCCAGCAAAGGAGACATCGAGGTTGTTGGCCATATATTGAACTCACGTCCTGCCGATACCGAGTCCATGCTGCTAGCGGCCAGAGGTGGCCATGATGTTGTTCTGCAATTGCTCATAGCCCTTGGACGGAACTCGGAGCCCGACCCGGAGCCTCTACAGTCGTCTGACTACAAGCCAGGTCATGATACTCCAATGCTCGCAGCCATTGGTGGGGGAAATGTCAAGGTCGTGGAATTACTTCTGAAGCAGTCGGGCTTCGATCCTACGAGACGCATGTATCGAGGCTACACATACTACGAGCTTGCGAAGCAGAGACAAAGTTCCAATTGGCAGCAGGAGTACCATATTCTAAAAGAGGCATATGACAATTACACTGCGGAGACGGGCGGAAGGTCAACTAACGGCTCACCTCGGAAGATTCGTACAAAACGTGCCGATAGACCCTCCTCGCCTTCCGCCCAGGCTCATCGTGCGCGGCCCGTAGACGGGCTTAAACGTCAGTCATCTCATAGATCCCATTCGCGCAAGCAAGTCCGTTCGGATGACGAGCGGAAAGATGCCGCTGCGGTGACTTCGGATCGGGAGGCTGGGAATTTGGGTCCTCCTGGGGCGAAGATCAGAAGTGGTGCTCGGTCTGCAAGCGACGCCGGGGCAGTGGCCACACTCAAGCTGGAAACCAACCCAAAACCAAGGCGTAGACTCCTGTCAAAGAATGAGATAAGTGACCAAGACAATAAAAGGAGAGCCAGCTCGGCACTTGAGAGATCTCCATCTTCGACTCATGAAAAATCACGCCGTCAATCATCCGATCCTTCAACGCCTGCAGCGCCTGATAGAATGGTCGAGAATATCAGTTCATCGCCTACAAAGCATGAAGAAGTGACCAAGAAGCGTCCTAGAGACAATAGCAGCCCTCACAGCGGCATATCCGAGTCTCAAAATCCTCACCATGTCGAGAGGAAGAAAAAGCGGCGGGTTGACTCTCACGGTAGTGCCGTTGAGCCCAACAAAGGAGAAACGCCATCAAGAGGGCCCGCAATGGTAGCAAACATGATCGCATGCCCGGAACCAACCGCATCTCCCATCAATGCTCCCGGGACAGCCCCTGTCGCTTTCATGGGAGGTAACTCATCCTCTTCACCAAAAGTCAGATCACCGGAAGACACCAAACCCAGCATCAAGTCGCTTTTTGGCAGCATAGATCGAACTTTACACCAAGACCACCCTCGAAGGACAAGCCAAAGTCCAAAACAGGCTGAGGATTTTTCGCGCAATCCGACCTTCATGCAAGGGACATCTTCAAGAAGCAATGAAACCAGTACCCACAAGATACCTAACACAGCGGGCCATGATCAGGACATGATAGACCACGATAAAGAAGCACGCGATAGAGAAGCTCAAGCGAAGAAAGACGAGCGCGAGCGGCAAGACCAGCTTAGATACGACAAGGAGGCTCAAGGCGCCAGAGAGCGAGAGATAGAAGCAGTGCGAGAACGAGAGCGAGAGCAAATCCAAGAGCGAGAGCGAGAGCGAGAGCGAGAGCGAGAGCGAGCAGCAGAAGCCCACCGCCAACGACAGGCCGAAGAAGCTCGCGAGGAAGAAGCATCCCGCCTCAAAGCCCAACAGGAAGCCGAAGAACTCGAGCGCCAAATGCAAACCGAGCGACAGGAAGAAGAAGCCCGCGAAGCCAAAAAGCGCACCGACGAGCTCCTCGCCCGACGCGCCGAGCAAGAACGCCAGCAGCGCGAGAAAGAAGAGCGCCGAAGAGCCGACCTCGAGCATCGCGAGCAAATGCGCCGCATCCGTCTCCAAGAAGAAAAGGAGCAACAGCGTCGAGAAGCCCTCCCTCACGGCTTAAGACACGCTGCAGAGCTAAGCCCAGAGGACGCGAGAGACCCGGAGTGGATCAACAAGTGGCTGCCGCTGTACACAGTCGAAACGCAAGATTTGGACCCTGGCTGCGCAGCCGAGGATGCACTTGAGCGCTGGGTGTCAAACGTTCAGGTCGCGCCGCTATTGGCTATCACGGACCTCGAGCTCTCGCAATGTATGTCCATCCCCCAAATCTCCCCTTCCCCTCCCTCCTTCTACTCAAAAACCAACCTACTAAACAACCCCCCCCCCCCCCAACACAGACACAGCATGGACGCACCGCCCCGTCCTCACCCACGAGCGCGCCTCCCTCTGGCGCCTCCTCCGTAACCAACAAGCCGGCGTCCGCATCCCCTCGCTACGCGCCACCACAGACGAAAAAACCCTCTTCAGCGAAGCCCGCGCTAAGTTCTTCACCTTACAACCTTTGTTCTGGGTCCGCTACGCCGATTTCGTGGATATCGTCCCCCGGCATCCGCATCTCAGTAAGGGGCTGCTGTATACGCGCGCCATGGCGGTGCAGGCGTTGCCGGTGGGGCAGGGTGCTGGGAAGAGCGGGGAGGAGGGGGGTTTCAGAGGAGGGGAGGGGGTGTTGATGAACGGTGCGCCTAATGGGGCGGTGATGAATGGGCATTTGTAGAGCTTGAGTGACTAGCGGGGCGTCGAAATGGTAGGAAAACAGTGACTACGGTCTTCTTTGGGCTTTCATGCTTGGGCTATATACTGGCATTGGCATGGTGGATAGGGCTGCTTCTTTGCAGAATGGTGGATAGGGCTGGTTCTTTGCACGATGGTGGATAGGGCTTCTTCTTTGCAAGGTTGGCTCATGTATGATAAAGAGGAGGGTTGCTTTTCCTGGCATCAGGGCTTGTGGGATGGGACATATGCACGATTGAGCTGGTACGTAGAGGCGAGCAAGTCAATATTTTGCTGTGCTGTGCCTATTGTAATTGAGTGATTGTGAGGGAAGGATGTATAGATTTTTTTTGAGGACTGGGGAGCGGTCTTTTGTGGGTTTGGTTGGAGGGGAGCGCTGGTGGGAGAGGCCGGGGGAGGGGAGTTGGTAGGTGAGGTGTCCTGGGGCAGACGGAGGAATTTGTGTCGACTTTTGGGGATGTGGGATTTGGTATTGGGATTTTGGTTTGGCTGCTCCAGTCTCCCTGGGCAGGCAAGCAGTCGTGTCTCCTTGTGGTGTCGTGACATCGGGTACTGCAACCTCAATCTGGCTCTTCTGGCAGTCTATCCAGACAACTCGCCTTCTTTCTCTGTGTGGTCTCTTGCGCTCGTCGGAGTCCGCCACGGAACATGTTTGATGATTCATGATCGCGCGAAGTGATTCCCCTACTTGAGATCGAATTGTGCTCCCGTCTCGAGTTGGAGCATGAGTATGAGAGTCTCAGATCTATAGAGGAGACACACCTCCAGAAGGTTCAACTACAGTGGAATGAAAATTATTACCAAATGATCGATGTGGCTGTCGACATGCGGGAAATATGTTCTATAAATACTCTCTATATCGAATGAATGAACTCAGAATCTAAACCCGGGAGGGGAAGGGGGGAAGAGATGGATGTTACCACTCTCTTATACTTCCATCTGGACCCTCGAAACCCTTCGGCGGCCAAGCTGCAGCATTCTTCGCAAGCTCCCTCACTTCAGCTTCGTCTACCTCGATGCCCAGTCCCACGCCCGTCAAAACATCCAGATAGCCATCCTTTACGTCCCACACGTTCTGATCTTTGATGTAGTTCCCGATGTCTTGCTCTCCAAGTTCTGTATTGTAATGTATACCCACGCCCATCTCTTGAATCACGAAGTTCGGTGTACATATTGCTATTTGTATGCAAGCCGCGAGCGCTATGGGTCCAAGGGGACAATGAGGTGCAATAGCAACATCGTAAGCTTCTGCCATCGAAGCTATTCGCCTTAGCTCGGAGATGCCACCGCAGTGTGAGATGTCGGGTTGTAGGATGTCCACAGACGTATCGACTAGAAAGCGCTTGACGTCCCAGCGACTGTACAGACGCTCGCCAAGCGCTATAGGTATCGTTGTGAGTAGAGATAGCTGTTTTATCCCTTCCGAATGTTCGGAAAGAAGCGGTTCCTCGATGAATAGCGGATTGTGAGGCTCCAAGGCCCTTGCTAGTTGCTTCGCCATAGGTTTGTGTAACCGGCCGTGGAAGTCTAGACCTGCGTCCATACCAAGCGCTTTGACGGTCTTCAGCCGTTCAACGCTGGTCTGTAAAGCGCTTGGGGAGTCAAGCCAGTCCACGTCTTCCGTCGCATTCATCTTGATGGCCCGAAATCCTTGCCGGTAGCGTTCCTGTGCCGCAGTCTTGACGTCCTTGGGGCGGTCACCGCCAATCCAGGCGTAGACCTTGATTTTGTTGCGCACGGCACCGCCAAGTAGCTGGAATATGGGCACCTTCAAGCGACGAGCTTTGAGATCCCACAGGGCAATGTCGATGCCAGCCAATGCCGACATGAGTACCGGGCCGCCGCGGTAGAAGCCTAGGCGATACGCGCTCTGCCATAGGTTTTCGATATCGCTGAGGGAAGGCGAGTACCAGTCAGCAAAGCCTGAGCTGAAGCGGGTAAAAGATTGGTATACTCGGCTTCAAAGTCTGCGAATCGCTGGATCAGCGCATCCAAGCAACCCTCAACCGCTTGTGTGTGCCCTTCCAATGTCGCCTCTCCCCAGCCATAGCTGCCATGTTCATCTGTAACCTTCACGAAGAGCCATCGAGGTGGTACGCGGAAGTATTCAATGCTCTTGATCTTTGGCATAGCGGCAACTAAGAAAGATAAATGATAGAGGAACCGGCGCAAGGTAGGAGATTTTGAAGAGACAGAGGGAAAGTACTGGCTACCGGGAACTTGAAGTACTATGCGAGACAATGCTTGCCTTTCGCTACTGGAGCGGCCAGATCCAGGAGAAAATTGGGCACTACTGCAAAGAGTAGAAAGTACCAACCGCTTCGACGATTCCACGAGATGGACGGTCCTCAACCATTGGTCTGCTTCTTAGCGACGAGCTGGGACTTGCAGACTTGAGACAGCACATCGGACCTCTTCAAGACCCAGATGTCGGCAAGTATTCCCTGCCGGTTGTAAGCTTACTGCGCCGTCAGCTGGGTGACAGCGGTGAACTTTCTGCCAAGATAGGGAGATAGTACCTCCGCTTCGGCACTGAAAGGCTTTTGGGATCGCAAGATGGGATGATCGACCAGGGTCCAGTCGTGCGTCATCGCTGCAGCGCCGACGTTGACTTTGCCAAGACTGCCCGATCGCGTGGCGCCGGGGCTTCTGTCGCCTTGGCCCTTGGGTTTTTGTTCGGATCGAGATATCTCCCTTAGACATGCCATTTGGGTAAAGAGGGGCACACCAAGGTATTGCTGGTACGGTGTTTTCACTATGCCATGGATCATTGGTGGAAGCGGTGCCTTCACCGAGAACGGAAATTCATCATTTCTTTGTAGCCATTTCATCGAGTAGTTAGAGGGATCAAACGCTGCACTGCTTTTGTTCCACCATCAGGCCCATGACCTTGGTGCAGTTGACACGAAACCACCTCGCATAACGACCTTTTAATTATTCCAATCCCTCCACTCCTCCCTAGAACAAACCGAGTGGCCAGTGAACCGTTCTCGTTTTCCCTCTGTCAAATGCCACCAGCAAACTCCCCCACGGTTTGCGCTCCGCCGAAAACCCGAGCCTCGTGTAGAGCGATTACCTAAACATAGATACTAACAATGTCGCAGGCGATTCCACCTAATACCACGGACGAACCTTCAGTCGCAGCATCAGGTCCATATCTTGAACAGCTCGCTCAGCTTGCAAGTCCTGTCCTCGACCTAGCGGCAACACTGGCTACACCACACGAACAGGAGGCGGACGACGAAAATGTCAGTTTTTTGCGAACAAGGCTGCCAACGCCTCCAACCGATAGTACCGCCGATTTTGTAGATCCTGGGATGTCACGAACAAGACAAATGCCCTCTCCGGCTACAATACCTCCATTGCGAGATGCTCGTACTGGCCAGGTCATCAGCCGCACCGACTCCGAGAGTCAACGACGAACGCGGCATTCAACGGCCGCTCAGCAAGCGACAAGTCACGGTACAAGCGTAGAACAGCCTTGGGCCTCTCGAACCTTTGGGCACAACTACCCGGGCTACGCAGGTTGGGCTCCAGGAAGTTCTGACGAAGAGGAAGAACCGTTCCCAGTCTTGTCGAATAACACCCAATCCTCTGCACAGGTGTACAATGAATGGTCATCCAGGATGCGAGAGCTGAGAGCGGCAAGGTCTACGAGAGGGGATCTATCGCATCTACTGGAACAGGTTATAGAGACCCAAAACGAGCTGGATGCCTACATGCGACCGACACGAGAAGCAAGGCAAGCGTTGCAAGGCGCCAATCGCTCAAGAACCCACTTACCCCTACCTCAGTATCTACTTGATAGAGAACGGCATGGCGAGGAAAACGAGGACAACGATCGGCGGAGGTCTCAACGGACCCATGATAGGAACGCTATGATCATTCAACAACAGCAGCAACAGCAGCAGCAGCAACAGCGGCAACAACAGCGGCAACAACAGCTGCTCACTGAAATGCAGCAACGGGTGTCCCGAGCCCAAAATGACTCGCACAGACAGCGGAATACCGACATCTCAAGTCCAGGTGCAAGACTGAAGCCGCTGGAAGATGCAATCAAGTATCTGGGCTACATCAGGACGTATGCCACGGAGGAAGAGCGGATTGAGGCTGCTATGGATGCGGGTTTGTTACATGAGGGTAAGCCTCAAGACTGGAACGATTTCATTTGCCATCCAACATACATTGAGCCTCCACCGGAAAGCTCATGGCTCAAGCCCGGTGGGAGCTTCGCCGGCACTCAACGTGCAGCGGGGGCCGCTTGCATGCATCTACCATACCTCGCCCGAGGAAACCATCCCGAGGCCAGCTCTAGACGGCGAATGCGATCAGAGCGATGGTACCAGGAAGAATTCGAGCGCGCAACTACGCATACTTCCGCGCGGACCTCAACTACTGGCCGAAACAGAGCCGTGTACTCGACGGAATTACTCAACCCACAGAGCCTTGGCGAAAAACCTCATGATGGTGAGGAGTGGCCCGTCAAAGTCGTCATACACGGGGTGGATTATTCCAATATGACCCTGACTGGCACAATGGAAGCGTCGAATGTGCCCGACAAAACTTCCCCATCTCATGAATCTAGCATTACGACTTACCTAGAAGGCGAAATCATCGACTTCAATCTACATTCGCTAGAGACCAAGACGTTCAACGCTAACGCCCGTGTTGATGGCACGTACTGGCGTAAGCTGGAGCCGTTTAAGCAGTTCAGCGACGAACAGATGGTCAAGAATCTCTTAAGCAAGAGCTGGATCAACGATGTCCTCATGAAGAACTGGGTGTTGATGAGATGGAAAGGTAAGAGCGTTATACAGCGCTATACGATGATAGACTAATTCTCGTTGTAGAAAAATGTTTTGTCAAGCCTTCAGATGCACAATCGTCGCTCACCATAAGCGGCTTCTACTACGTGTCGATGAGACGTCATGATGGTCATATCGAAGGTCTCTACTACGATCCCTCGAGTACTCCTTATCAATATCTTTCGCTAGGAGCAGAAGGCAAAAGGACGTTCCCAACGTATTGCTTCACTTAAATATATATGGAGATCCTGGCAGCATAGTTGATAGCATGAGATCGGCGTTCCACAGGGGGAGGAAACGTGGCCTACTGGCATTTCGTCGAGATCGGCTTGATAGGCGAGCCTAGAAATCAATGGGAGCCCGTAAATGTTTCGTGGATATCACTCATACGACATAGCAGTAACTCTTAGCTTCTTGTCGGTATCTTACAGTAGTGCATATGCCAGGAATATTAGACTTCGCTTCCCATGTCCACACTATGATGTTCAGCAAGAGATCTTCGAGCTATTCCATCTATGCCACGTCTACTATCCGAGCATGCACTGTACCACCCCCATCCTGCGTTCCATCACACCGCCTCCTCTCCCTTCCCTATCCAACCCTACTGCTCCGTCTGGAAGTAGTTGAGCAAGATCGACCGCTCCTGCGACTCCTCACCCCAATCGCGCACCACGACGCAAGAGCAATTTACCACCTTCCTCGCATTCCCCTCACGATCAAGCACACCTACACCACCAGCCATCAGCCAAACCCTCCCAATCAAACCCCTCCCCCCCACCAAAACCAAAAAAGAAAGCACTCACACAACCCCGCCCACTCCCCCAACATCTTCCCATCCGGGACCTTGATCAACGGAATACTATGCTCGCCACACAGCGCAATCACCAGCTTCTTGTACGCCTCCTCCTCGCACCCCTCGTTCAGCACGCACATATGCGCCTGGCGGCGATCGAGCGCCTTGCTGGCTTCGCGCAGGCCGCGCGCGAGCCCGTCGTGGATCAGGGCGAGCTTGAGAACGCCTTTGAGGGCGTCGAGCACGCTCATTTGCGAACCGCCGCCAGAGGTGGTGGTGGGGACTTCGACTTCGGGGGCGGGGGCGGGGGAGGCGGGGGGGGAGGGCTCTTCTCCGTCCGACTGGGGGAGGGGGGGTTAGCTGGGGGTTTGGGGTTGGGGTTGGGGTTGGGGGTTGGAGGGAGAAGGGGGGGGTAAAGGATGAGGGGTGGAGGGGGAAGGGGGAAGATACCATCTTGACTGAATATTTAGCTTGTCGTTGCAGCTGTGTCGGAGTTTCCTCAAAGAGCGCTTGGGGGTTTGGTAAGGAGTGTGGGTGGTGACGTTAAGCTTCAAGAGCTGGGCGTGGTTGAGTGTGGCCTCGCTTCGGGCTTGGCTAGCGTCATCTGATAAGATAAGCCCGGTGAAGTGTCACGCGATCTATGTCAAGGTTCACTTGATGGGACACCCCGCTGTTATGTTTGAGAATGAACTGAGGTCCATGATTGTATACTTGACGTTTTTAGGCGCCTTTCTATTTGACTCCTCCCTGCAGCTATTCTGTCTATGTCCGTCGTCCAAAAGGTCCCAGCCCGTGCGATTGAGTCTAGGCCGGCTGAGACTAGGAATGCTTCTGAATCCTTGCTGGAAGAATAATGTCAAGGCCTTAGATGGAGGGTAGTGGAGCGGCAATATGGCTGCTTTGACAGATGAGACACATACTCTATGTATGGTATTGATCCATCCATGAACCGTGATCAAGTAACCAATTACAAGCGCCGGTGTTACAAAGGAAAGTCGTAGAGACGTGATTTAGCAACTTCGAATGGCTATCGCTATGCCCTGTTTCTTGACACCTGCGAGATGGAAGGTTATGTCTAGTTTGCAATGGTGCAGCCACCAGTATCTGCTCAGGTACGTAGTCTCGGAGAACCGCTTGCCTCGGAGAGCATGCTGATTCTTATTCTTCCAGATGGATGTTACCAGGGCAATATCAATATGCCGCGGGACTTGAGAGAGACAATTGAACGAGAAACTTGTCGCGCATGGCGGCTTCCAAGATACATATGATCAGACCGCAAGTCGCCAGCCTACCTGGCGGCTGACGAGGCACGAAAGTAAATTAATATTGTGTGAGAAGAATAGAATTGAAAAATTCTCAAACTGATACGATGTAGTTATGAATGCTATCAGGAAAGCCAGAGCTCTCACACATGACTTCTAGATGAAAAGCCTCACCGAGCTCAGACAAAGCCAAGGGTGCTCTTATGGAATACCTCTCTTCTTTGCAATCCCAAAACATTGAAAAGCATACTTACAACAAGTGCATTGACGTTGCACTCATGGCTTGTATGATTAGAAGATGGTGCTACAAAGCAAAACGAATAATGCTAGACATAGCAAGGTTGGTGCTCTGAGACTTGAAGTCCACTTGATCATTGGACTCAAGATCAAATGGCGTCGTGGTCTCGCAGTCCTCGATGTAAGGCTCTGTTAGCGCCATGGATGGGTGACAGGGGTCATCGAAATGATGGGAATCCTTGCGCCTGTCACAACTTTTATTCGACCGACCACGGAGGCTGAGCTATGTCGCCTGGATACCAGAACTAGACGACCATGAAGGATTCCCTTCCACCTTATACCTTCATTGGATCTATGGGGCAAGCAAAGATCCAGGTAACGCTGAAGCTGCATCCATGTCTATAGCAGCGCCATCGCGACAGCCCCCCAGACTTCAAATAATTGGGACGTTGCAGCCGCCGGTCTTCTCTACAAGCGGCACTCAGCTTCATGAGTCGCCGTGTACCTTCCACCTCCTATGCATTCTCCAAGTCGCGAAGAATCATGAGGCGGACTCAGCTCATCACAACCCTGGCTGTCCTATGTTTCATCGGCCTCTCCGTTACGCTGCTGCAGCGATCCAACCATGGGCATACTACTAGTATCAAGTCCGATCCGATTGACCCAGATCTGTTGGATCCATCCAAACCATTACCTCCCACAACCGCGGACACCCATCCCATACATGAGCTGATAACGACGGCCCATAAGGAAGACGAGCAGCTGCGAACGGGACAATCCCAGACGCTATCTGCGGCCGTCAAGGAATATAGGCGAAGATACAAACTACCACCGCCTCCGAACTTCGACAAGTGGTATGAGTTTGCCAAGTCAAAAGACGTTCAGCTCATCGATGAATACGACATGATATACCACTCTCTGCTGCCGTTCTGGGGTTTGAAGCCGTCAGTCATACGTGGAAGAGCAAGAGAAGCACTGGGCTTTGACAATGCATTAATGGGTCTTCTAGTAAGGGATGGAAAGGTTGTCAGTGCCGCGGGAGGTACGGAATGGCAACAAAAGTCTACAACGGGTATGGTTCAGGGCTTCGTTCAGCACTTGCCAGACATGGACTTGCCGTTCAACATCCATGATGAGCCCCGAGTAGTCATACCCAGCGATGACCTGAGCCGGCTTGTTGCCATTGCTAAGGAGAAAGCTAGACCGGTAGCGTACACCAACCCTTCGCCGAACAACAACTGGTCTCCAAGACCGTCTGATGTGGACGATGGGCGCCAATTCAACGAGGTTAAGATTACCAGGTTTAACAGATTCGCACATCAGCCTACATGGACCAACTCCCGCATTTCGTGTCCGGCCGACAGCCCAGCTCGATCTCTAGACGAGAGCATGACGGACGACCGCAGCTCATTTACCTTCTCCGAGCTTGAATTCATATCGAACAAGACAGCCTTGACGGACATCTGCCTGTCTCCATCCCTGCGCGACCGCTTCGGATTTTTCAATCGGCCCAATGCTTACAACATCGTCCATGACTTGTTCCCCATCTTTTCGCAGAGTAAGATCAGCAGCTATCAAGACATTCTGTATCCGTCACCGTGGTATTGGTCGAACAAGGTGGCCTACAAAGAGAGCGACGACTTTGACTGGGAGAAGAAGGAAGGCAAAATGTACTGGAGAGGTTCGACTACCGGAGGCTTCTCTCGGAATGGCGGCTGGAGACGGCAGCACCGTCAACTGTTTGTGGAGAAAGTCAACGCCCTCGGCTCCGCGAAGATTCTGGTCAATCACTCCTCTTCTCCGACTGCGGCCGATTGGAGGATCAAAGAGGTGTCACGGCCGGATTACAAGGATCTATTTGACGTCAAGTTCTCCCATGTTGGACAGTGTGACCAAGGCGACTGCGATGCTCAGGTTGAGTTCTTCGACGTGGTGAAACCGGCGAAGCAGCATGATGCATGGGCCTACAAGTACCTCCTTGACATTGACGGCAATGCGTTCAGCGGAAGGTTCTACGCTTTTCTGAAGAGCAAGAGCCTAGTGTATAAGATGGCTATCTTCCGGGAATGGCATGAAGAGTGGCTCCGGCCGTGGGTGCATTACATTCCGCTTAGCTCGAAAGGAGAAGAGTATGTTGAAAGTGTACGATATTTCAGGGATGAGGAGACGGGGAAGATCGAAGCCCCTCGGATAGCCAACCAAGGGCGGGACTGGGCGGGCAAAGTACTCCGAAACGAGGACTTTGAGGTGTGGTTCTTCAGGTTGTTACTAGAGTAAGAATCTCTGTAACTTGTTACACAGCAGGACTGACATGCATTCTAGGTACGGGCGTTTGATCGACGATAACAGGGAGACCATCGGTTTCGGCGTTTGACATACATATTGACGCGTTGCGCGGCATCATTGGGTCGGCTTCTATCTTCCTTCGACGACTCACTATACTCAGTGGCCGTTCGATTGTTGTACAGCTGTATGGTAGGCATCTGTTGCCGTTACATATACCCTCTCGCCACATAGATCACCAACACGAATATTCCGGAAGTCATCTGTCGTCAACAGTCCATTGTAGACCGTATCAACGATGAGTTTTCCACCAAAACAAATAACCTACACCTACTGAAGTAAGCTCTATATTTACCACTATTTTAGGTCTTGCACCTCTGTTCAGTCCGTGGCGAAGATGCTCAAACGCCCATGTATCATAATAAACCCCACGTGGACATCACCAGCGAACATACAGAGCAGATGCTAGGGTCCAGCGGAGTTGCGGCTGCGATTAGATTGAACGGTTTCGCTCTAGCCGTCTGATCAGCATCGGGCTACCAATCCATGTCTTCCACGCGGACTCGAAGACCGGAATTGGAAGCGCAAAAGCCTGGCAGCTCCAATAATGTCTGATGGCAGGCCGAGTCCACGATTGTTGCGGCCGAGAATAGCGCGTAGAAGCGAGCATGCAGAACAGAGGTGACATTAGGAAGCAGGCCGTGCCTGCAGAGGGTGACTACTTGATCCAATCGCAGATTGCTGTCCTAGCATTTAGCCTTTCTTGCAAGCGTCGCCTTCCGCTTCAAGAGTACTCGTGGTGTACTTCAGTCCCACTCCAAGTGTCTCGTACCCCGCTTTGCCCGCTTTCGAGGAAGGATGGGCCTCAGCTTTGCACCATCTCGTGGAGACCTATCGGCAACAGCGTGGAGGCTAGCACTACCACCTTGTACACGATCGGGGAAGTCCAGAGAAGATGGAAGGTACTTGTGTTGCGCTTAAACGATCAAGTATCCATCGAGTCACAGGCGATGATGGAGTCGGCGCTCTAGATCCCGAACAGGCCAAATGCCCCGCCATCTCTGTCAGCTCAGACGCTTGCATGCAGGAGTAGTATTACAGCTGCAGGCTCTCAACCCCCTTCCTCAATGCTATAACCTCGCTGTCCTTCCTGTTTAACTCTACCATTCGACCTACTCAGCGTCTCGAGTGTGCACCTGTACACCGTTGTTGTCATCCGTCCGCTATTGCACACCATCCCTGCTGTGCTTGTGACCCTCATCGATAGCGACTGATAAGGAATCCTCCCACGACCATCGTCCATCTTCTGAGCTAACACGAGCTCCTTTCGGCGCTGCAGGCCTCGGGCCCTTTCTGGGTCACTCGCTATGCTGACCCAGAGCTGCTCGTAGAACCTGACAGGTAAAGTCGGTCCTAGTGTGCATGTGCCCCTTCGACATGACTGCAAGGCTGACCAACCCACTACGCCAGTATACGATCGCTAAGGAACTCCATCTGCCAACGTCCATTCTAGCGGACTATTACTCGATTGTCTCGCTAGCAGCTGCCACTGGTCGGCTGCTCGAATTGACAACCAACTAGTGTCTATCGTCGCTCGTTCCCATACTTGTGCCCCGCTCTTGGTCGTCGAGGTCCCTGATCGGAAACCGTGGGACGTAGACATTCAAAGAGGCGGACATCAGCGGAACGATAAAATAGAGGATGTCTCAAATGGCCGCGGATAACTTGACGGAGTCCCCTGGTACAATGCTTGCTATCAGTCCACATGGCGAACCGTTGCCAACAGAGCAGCCACCGAAGCTAAAGGGCCGAAGGCGCATCTTGCAAAATCTCCAAAGGATATCATCCTCCCCATCTTTGGCTAAGCTGGGCCGTGTCCCAATCTCCACCTACAGAACGGGGGGGAAAGCTTCCATGTCTTGCGTCTCGCTGTCGTCTCCCACTTTTTCGCCCAGCCACGTGTATGGCAATTCGTATTCTTCGCAAACGTCGGCTGGCTTCTCGACGGCACCAACTTCTGTAGCAAGTACGCCTGGCTTCGAGCAGCTACTTGTAGATCCGAAGATCCGGATACGGTCTGTCCAGAGCAATGACTCCGCCGGTTACTTCCCTGTAGGTCCAACGAGCGTTCCGCTGCCTGCAGAGCTGCGGTTTGGCTCGAAGGATGCACAGCCAACATCAGGGCCCTCGTTGATCGAGGTACCGGGCGATTACTTCTCTAAACCTGTTGTCAAAGTCAAAAAGGTAAAGCCAAGACCGAATTTCGATTTTTGGGGCGAGATGCCGCACGAAGTCAAGGTGCAAATACTGCAGTATCTCGGCTCGAAGGAAATTGTCCGATGTTCTGCGGTATCCAAGGCATGGTACAAGATGTGCTTCGACGGTCAATTATGGATGAATATCGACACTGAAGACTATTACCGACAGATTCCTAGCGATTCGCTTGTCAAGATCATTACAACCGCTGGTCCCTTTGTGAGAGACCTCAACCTACGAGGCTGTGTCCAGATGCGGGATCACTGGGGGAATGATGGTCAGAACATTTCCGATGTTTGCAGGAATCTCGAAAATTTCTCTCTCGAGGGCTGCAGGATCGATCGAAGTACTGTTCATTACTTCCTGCTTCGCAATTCTCGCTTGGTCCACATAAACTTATCCGGTCTATCTGCAGTGAACAACTCCACCATGAAAATAATCGCCCAGGGCTGTCAGCAACTGGAACATTTGAATGTCTCTTGGTGTCAGCATATCGACACAAAGGGCTTACGGAAGATTGTACAATCTTGTCCCAAATTAAGTGATCTACGCGCCGCTGAAATCAGGGGCTTTGGTGACCCAGATTTCCTCCTTGATCTGCATAACAGCAACCAACTCGAAAGACTCGTAGTCGATCACTGTACTGACCTAGACGACCTTGCTCTCAAGATCCTCATTCAGGGTGTCCATCCTGAGATTGATCCCCTGACAGACCGTCCAGTGATATCGCCCCGGGAGTTCCGCCATCTCGACTTCTCTCGTTGCCGAGCGCTCACAGACGCTGGTATTCAGATTCTTGCACACAATGTCCCGCATCTAGCCGGGCTCCAGCTTTCACACATCGATGGCCTCCGAGACCCAGCGCTGACTGATCTGCTCTCATCGGTCCCTCATCTTACCCATCTCGAGCTTGAAGAATTGGATGACCTCACAAACGCCACTTTACAGAACCTTGCCAAATCTCCCTGCGCGCCGCTCCTCCAGCACCTCAATGTCAGCTACTGCGAAAATATGGGCGACACCGGCATGATCTCTGTTCTGAAAGCCTGCCCATCCCTGTGCAGCCTCGTCATGGACAACACCCGCATTTCAGATCTCTCCCTCACAGAAGCAGCCGCCCAGCTCCGCCTGCGCGATCGCGCTCTTCCTGTGTTGGCCTCACCAACTCAACGGCCAAGAACAGCCTTGTCCCTGGTCGTATACGACTGCATGAACGTGACCTGGACCGGCATTCGCGAAGTCCTAAACCGCAATGCGGAGCCCCATCGCCGGTCCATCATTAGTTTGAAATGTTTCTACGGGTACCAGGATACGGTGAATGAGCATACCAAGCGAGTGCTAGGGGGGGATAGCAAAGCAGCGGAGCGACTGGAACGGAAGTGGGGCGAGTATATGGTAGCGACCGAGGAGGCTGGGGCTGGCGGTGCAGGTGCGAGACGGAGGAGAAGAAGAGCGAGGGAGGCGGCGATGGTGCATGCGGATGAAGAGGAAGGTGGCCCGAGGGGGGGCAGAAGGAGGGCGAGGAGTGGAGGGTGTATCGTCATGTGACGTTGATATGATTTCTCCACGGATCAGATGTCGAGACGATTCGGAGTCCATTTGCCAGCCAAAGCCGGCCGGGAGAATACATGAGGTCGATTTCCACACATGGATGCAACCAAGATCCGAGCATATCAGCAATAACGTAATGAACGGCTAAAGAGTGAGATGGGAGATACATCTGGATGTATATACGAAACGAAGATGAAACGAACAAACGAGGATGCCGGAGAACAATCAGCGGGCTATCTAGGATTCGGAGTAGCGTTTTTGGTCGGGATGTTTGGCTTTCATGTCTGAGCAGCAGAGGTAGGATCTCTGGTGGGTATTTTACTTTCTACTTTCCGCTACTTATCCCAGCTCCTACGCTTCAGTCTTGACCGGATCTAGAATGCAATCATATTTCAAAGTCTCACTCTGATTCATCATCCATATCAACGAGCCCCCCATGGCATCAGCAACGGCCAACATGTGCGCATACTTGCTAGCCTTGAAAATCCCGCCGTATACCTAATCATACATACACCAAATCCGATAAAGGTCCTCTGTGGACTGGTATTACTCCTCGGAATCCCTCCAGTGCTGTGACCCATAGCAAGCCTTCCCCTCCCCACCTCCCAACCTCATGGCACCAGATATAACAGCCACGCACACCCTCCCACTACTCTCAAGACCATCCTCGACCCCCCTCCCATCTCACTCCCCCCACTCCTCCAACAAATACAACAACCTCGCTCCCCCAACCCACCCCCTGCGCCCCCTCTTCCTCAGAACCCAAATCATCTTCACCCCATCATCAATACCAATCCCTTACCTTCCCCCACCCACCTCACCAACCCATCCAACTCCCAATCCATTGACATCATTAGGCATTCACTGCCTGCTCCTCTCTGCGCCAATAGTTCTTGTGGGTTTAGTGGGAGAACTCATATGTCTGCTCGCTTGGATTCAGTCCTTTAGGCTTTACTGTGAATCGCAATTTTACTGTTTTATCCGCCTAATCAACACACCCTTTTTCTTGGAGGAGGGTATATCTAGGGGTTTCTTTGGATTTGGACGTTTTGGTGGGTGGTGGGTGGGTGGGCTGATCGTGGGGGGGTGATTTGGTGTGCTCGTGGTCACTGGTTAAGTGGTTTGTTGGATGGGTGGGTGGGGGGGATTTGAAGTGTGTGATGGGAGGAGGTGGGAAGAGGGCGAGGATTTGCGAGAGGATGGGGAACAGTAAGTCATGCATACATACCAGCGAGGAGATACACAGTCCGCAGAAGAGGACGAAGGGTGGAAGAAGGAGGAAAGAGGGATATGTAGGACTGGTGACTGCTTCCTGATGACAGCGCCTCCGATTGTCTAGTGTACACAATTTCGAGGCGGAGAGAGGAAGAAGGGAAAAGAGAAAAATGGCTGGTTCAGTGACTGGGTTCGATATAGCTCGGCAGGAAATGTAAATTTATGACATATGGTAGTCGAATGAGAGATGGAAATTGAGAAAGGGGAATAGATGTCAAGAGACTGGAATGGAGAAGGAGAATCAGGACTTCCTTATCTCCTCCATCTCTTACCACACTATAGCTAGCCTCCACAACACAGCAAGACTGATGTCAGCAATTTAGCTCGCTACAGCTTAAAGCCACTGAGTATGCTAGCTATCTTGCAATCATACAGCCCACCTCTGAACGAACCAGCAACCCCATCAAGCAACCCTTTCCTCGAATTCTCGTTTCCGAAGTTCCTCGTTCCAACAGTCAGTTGACACCCGACTCATGGAACGCCTTCGCCATGCGCAGCCATTCCTCCTCCGCATCCTTGCCCGCAGCCCTTTCCTCCTCTCCAGAGTCATCCTCTTCCTCCATCTTCCCCTTGCCCTTGCTATCAGGTCCACTCTCCCCCTTTCCACCCACAGCGCCACTTTGTCCCATCTCTCCCATTCCACCCGCACCACCAGCCTTTGCACCCTCCCCAACTCCTTTCCCCTTCCCCTTCTTCACATCCTTCCTAACACCAAACCCCTCAAAAACCCTCGGCAACAACATCTCCCCCCCCTCCCCCCCCACCTCCTCCTCCTCCTCCTCCTCAACCCTCCGCATCCACTCCCTATACTCCTCCTCCACCTCCCTCCTCTCCTTCTCCTCTCTCTCCGCTTCCCTCCTCCCTTCCTCCTCCCGCCTCGCGCGCACGCGCATCGCTTCCTCTAAGCCGATCGCTGGTTCTGGCCCGGCAAGACCGGCGATACCGATTCCGAGGCCGCGGGGGTGGGACTTGCTTTGGGGGAGGGGGTTTTTGCTGGGGGGGTGGTTGAGGGGGGAGGTGGAGAAGACACGGGGGAGGTGGCGGGTGCTGGGTTTGGTGGTGGTAGTGGTAGAGGTGGCGGTTGCGGTGGGAGGAGGGGTGGCGATGGGGGGTTTGGGGGGTAGGGTGGGGGCGGGGCGTGTAGGAGGGGTGTGAGAGGACAGAGGAAAAGAGGGCGAGGGTGTGAAGACCGTGGTGTCGGTGCGGTAGGTGGTTGCTGTGTCGGGGGGCGTGAGCGAGCCGTACATGGAGAGGATGGCGCTGGCGGGGGAGCGGGACTGGCTTTCGGAGATGGCGGGGCTGAGGTCCTGGGGTTGTGGGATTGGGGAGAGGGAGGAGAGACGGGGAGGGAAGAGGTGAGTTGCTACGGGAGTCGCTGGGATGTTGCGGTCTTTCTGGGCGGCTTCGGCGGAGGCGGAGGAGCCGCGAGGAGATGGGAGCTCCTTTGGAGTGCTGGAGTAAGGACTGTCATGGTGGATTATGGTACGGCGACGAGGTGAGAGTGTAGTCCCTTCTTCCTTCGGGTTCGCGGACAGTGTACCCCCCGCCCCGAAGACGGGCGTGCCGGTAGTGTTCCTCGTTCCGAACAACGGCTGTGGGGGTAGTGGGAAGAGGTCCTCCTCCTCGTCATAGTCGTCTTCGTCCTCGAGGCCGTTGAGCGCAAGCCATGCGCTCCGGTGCTTTTCCTCTGCGCTTGAAGCTTCCTCAGGAAGGGCAGGTCGTAGTGACTGGCTAGCTCTTCCTGACAACGGCTTATCAGGCTCCTGAGGCGGCGTGTGGCCGTAATAGGAGAGGAAGGAGGAGCCGATGGTTGTGGGTGGCGAGGTGGTGTAGCTAGATGGAGAGTAGGTCTTTCTCGTTGAAGGCTGAGCTCCTTGGTTCTCTTTTCGAGACGGACCCTCAGCCCCGTGTTTGACAGCGGAGGTGGACGACGATGCTGAGAAGCCCGTGTCTGCCTGTATGATTTGTTCGCCCTGCTGTACACCAGCAAATTGGGAAGCTTTTGGGGTCGTCTCTCCGTCGTCGTCATCATCGTTGCCCTTGTCTTCCGTCTTATGGGGGACCGCCGCATCAAGCCCCGGTAGCCGCTGCTGCTGCCTCGCCGACGCAGCGCGTGACAGCGGAGGAAGGGGCGACAGATAATCCTTCCACCTCTGCGTCTCCTCGTTCCATTTTGGGCACTTGATATCAGGTGTAGGTGTCAAAGCCGCTTGGTGGGAAGGGACCTGCAAGCCCAATCCAAAAGCCTCATCCTTCTTTGCTTCTACCACAAGCGCTGGAGGTACTGACCTCGTGTTCTTCGAGGAGGGTCTCTTGGCTTTTGGGTGAGCTGGATCTTGCGTATGGCCTTCTTCGAGAGGCCAGAAGAGCGCACCGCCCGGGATGCCATGAACAGCGGCAACATCTGAGCTATGGTCGTCCTTCGCTGAGGAGCTCTTAGGTCTCATGCCCGAAGCAGTGATGGCGGCCTGCAAATTCTCGTCCACGTTCTTACGCTCCAAGTCCCATTGCTTCCAACTCGTCTTGCCCTTGTCATCACTAGACGGAGCCGTAGTTGGCTCATATATCTTATGCTTGAAACCTGTCCACATCCCCTCCTCTTCCTCCTCCTTTCCATCTCCAGCTTTCTTCTTATCGTTCTTCTTCTTCTTTTCCTCCTCTTCGGCCCCGATTAAAGGACTCACCCACGGTGCCGCAGCCACAAGCTCCGGTTTACCGTCCATGATGTCCCTGCGTCGAAACAGAAGCAGACACTGATGAAACGCTCTTGTGGCTTTCGGATACTGTCGCAGTTCGAAGAACGCTATACCGAGCAGATAGTGCCCTACAGCCGTATTACCCGGGACAGCGCCGTCGTCGATGCCGAGCGCGGTGCGGAAATGGCGGGTCGCGAGAAAATACTCGCCCGTGAAGGCGTAGAGAAGACCGAGGTTCAGGAACAGGAAGAAGGCGTGGGGTGAGTGCCCTGGGCTCTTCAAATCTTTAGGTGTCAAGCTGTCGGGGCTGTCGTGGTTGTTGTTGTGATGCGTGGAAAGAGCGGGGACGGTGAGGTGGGTGGGGGTGCTAGGGCTGTGGAAGAGGTGCTTGAGAAGGTATTTGTGGGCGGTGATAGTGGGGCGGAAGGAAAGGGTGAGAGGATTGTGCAGCGAGAGGGCGTGTAGCCAGAGGGTCTGGATTTGAGGATGGGTCAGAGGGGTTGGGGAGTGTGCCTCTGGAGGTAGGAGTTGGGTTGTGTGTGCTGGAGTGGGAAGGTGAGGTATTGGTATGAAAGGTGAGAGTGATTGCATTTTGTGAGGTTTCGCAGATTGATGGTGTAGCTGGCATTAGCGGTGGGTGAAATATCGACGGCGTGACAGTCCGTCTATTTAGGATGATGCCAACCGCTACGGCCTGAGAAAATGTAGACAAGGAGTGAACATCAGAACAAGTATGAATGTCAGATGAAGGCAGTGTTGGAGCTCCAGCATCAACTTCTGTGAACACAACAATGAGACGTTACAGATTCATCCTTACTTGCTTGATTGCTGCTCACATGAAATAACTATGTATCACTGATTGTGCCACACAACCAAGAGTTCAATAATCGCAAATGGCGTACATCAGGGTCTACGGTGTGTCAATCTCTTGGTGTACGACACTACCCAAACAGTAGGCAGATCTATAGGGCCCCTAATAAGGACATGCGGCGGTGGTCGACCACCCCGTTGCAATGAGCTGAGAAACCCCATGTTATCGACCAAGGCCAAACCTCAGTCGAGCCGAGTTGTGGGCCGCGCGAACATGCGAGTAAGCAGCACCAACATAATTGGGTGCAACTTCTGTGCTGCTACACCTGTCAAGCAGCACCCCGAGGCCTTTGGCCACAATGGCCAAGGGCCGACGTCAAACGACCGTCCTGCGGTATGCGCATTTAGTCCAAATAGCAGCATACAGAGACTCCCCGCCAAAGCTATTTTAGCTACAAGCATGCCTGCACTGATGAATAAGCCTGAAGCGATGGTACGACGGACGTTCAAAGAAATTCGATTGATGAAGCGGGTTGATCGTGCTGGGTAGAAAGTGCAGGAAACAATCATCAGGATTCATGGCGGCAAATTGGCTCGGGTTTTTGTAGCCATCAAGAGCCAGGGCGTGAAACACAACATATTTACCTTCAAGAGGGCTTCCATCTGTCTTGGTCCTGCGAAAACGAGCCTCCAGAGGGATAGGTACTGGGAGAAGGTTCACCCTAAGATGAAAGAACAAATGTCTAAAAAGATGGCAATATCTCGAGTGTTCCCATACATTAAAACGGCGTTAATGTCATGGTATTCGACCTCCCCCAATACCTATCAAGTAGTGAGCTTAAACAAAACTGTGCAAGCGAGGCACACAGATGGCCATCCCGCCTTGACACAGAACGCAAGCGTAGCCCTCGACGTCTTGATGACATTACGGACTTTAGAAGACGAGAAAATGACTTTGGAACCACTCACCATAGGTAGTATCCCACCATTGACCAACTATCTGATCTGCTTCCAAGCGTGCGAGGATACCAGCCGCAGTAGACTAACCAGCAATATTCATAAGTTCCTCCTCATTGATATGTGCGAGTCGTTCATATGTCAGAATGGTGTTGCTAGGAAATGATGGTTCCTGCCGGCGTGTCGTTCGCGTTCTCGACCAGAGAAAAAGAGCAATCTTCTACCTGGCTTGCTCTGGGAAGATCTTAGCGTTGATGGGCCCTTTCTCCAATCTTACAAAATAACAGACCATGATTATTAGCAAGTAGTAGTCTAAGTAGATCTGTTAGGCCTGTTAGTAGAGTAGCTAGCATCATCGATCTACCTCACCTCTAAAGACTTACCACGATCTAGCTGTGATATAGCGCTGTGCGTACAACGTGCATCTCCTGTCACATTTAGATTGCACAATATGTTAATCATATTCGAGCAGATTTAAGTTGTCCAGGCTTATCACGCACCCATGGTCTCCTCAAAAGAAACATTACCATCTGTCTCATTGATCTTCTCAGGCACAGCACCAATGACAGCTTCAGTGGCTGTGTTCCTCAGCAGGGGCTGCAGTTGAAGAGCTGCAAACACTGAATCTCGATCGTAGTAAGAAAGGCCTGCATAAGAGACGGGCTAATAACCAGGGACAAAAGAGACTAGGAGAGCAGTAACTGATTGTCCACCATATTATCGAGTATGGCGGCCACTTACCTGAATCTCTTTCTGATGTTCTGTCTCTTTTGGATTCGTTCTCCAATCGCTGCGACCACGTAGATAAAGATAACGGCAATTTAGTCGGCTTCGTGGCAGTTCCAGTAACCCATCGGATAGACTTTGACCATCTGGAGGCCTCCGCCATAGGCCAAAGGAGCTCCGAGAGACGTATTGCGAGCTGACCACTTCCGAACACCTAGCATACATGTATATATGGATAGTTCGGACTCGCCAACTGGATTGGATTAACAAATACCAAGCACCTGCCAACAGCTTCCTGGTGTACGACAGCGATAACAGTAACGTAATCACATCGCAAACGTGATGTGTAAGAATCTAAGATCGCAAATTCATGGCAATAGACACATTGAGAGCGTCTCGTTACCGATTGTTAGGTCGAGACCTATGCTGCGACGTGGCCTCCGCCGAGACGAGACCTGCTCATTGTGAGCTGCTCATTGTGATCGAGGCAAGCATTGACACACAGCTGCTATACTTGCGTCGTCTCTGGATGAAACGATAATTGAATGGAGGCAGGACAGTTGCTGAAGAGCACGAAGATGGGTTTACGCCGCTGATACTTGCGAAGCCTGATGACAGCTACGATATAATTCACTTGCGAAGCCTGATGACAGCTACGATATTGTTCTTGGACGCAGACAAAATAGTGCCTTCTTGTATCGCTTTCACATATGCGGACAACAAATAGGTAGGACTGGAAAGTCTGTGATCGTGCTGGCAAATTTGATTTGGTGATCGACAGGGTTGAGTCAGGGTCAAATGGGAGGGATAGAACACCATAGCATTATGCAAAGAACATGGAACAACGAGACGTAGTGAAGAGTTCACTCTAGGTTAGGATTGCATCGGAGTTGGTTACTAAGGCAATTTTATGTCTGTAATAACAACGTTCAACGGAGATAAGAAAGTAAATCCTGTATTTGAAGTTTCAAATGATGGCGAATTGCTTGTTGCATGAGCTTGGTAGCTATAGTACAGGATATCTCATTCTAATCTGCTGCTTTTGTGACCAGGGTCCTTCCAGTGAACGGAGACAGAAGAAAAGGGTTCGAAGGATGTTCATCAGACGATCTCAATCTGAAGAGCTCGCTAGGGATACACCTTGAGCTCCCTCTGGCAGCTATGAGCCACCGAGACTGGGGAAGGCGCTTTCATCAGAGACATTGACAGAAGAATCGCCTCTTCCATCGCGTCCGCCGCGGCCTCTGAACCCGCCTCTTCCACCACCTCGGTCGCCTCTTCCACCGCCTCGGTCGCCACGATCGCCGCCTCGGAAGCCACCTCGGCCTTCACCGCGTCCACGTCCCCCACGACCGCGCCCCCCGCCTCTCTCAATTTCAGCATAACGGAAGTCGACGTCCAATTTGGTCTTCTCTTTACGTTCGCGCTCTCTCCTTGGCTTCTCGCCCTTGCCAGCAAAGTATTCCTTGTCGTCGTCTTTCTCGAGCGGCTTCGCGCTGGCCCATTGCTTGTTCTGCTTGGTGCCCTCATTGGCCCTACGCACCTCCAACGGCTTGGCATTCAATTGTGCCTTCTTCTCAGCTTGCTCGGCCTGCCATTCCGCATAGGACTTGCTGTTGTCTTCCGGCTCGGGCTCCGTTGCTGGCTGCTGCTGCTCACCAGAAGTGTTGACGTCGTCGGCAGTGGTGTCGGCGGCTTTAACGTCCGGCTCATCGATCGGAGGCGGGAGGGTGCCATCCCATCCGCCAGTTTCTTCTGCTTGTGCAATGGCTTCGCCCGCCTTCTCGTCGTTCCATTCGGCGTTTCCGCTGGGAGCACCCCACGATTGATCTGCTTGCTTCGGATGATCACTGTAGTGAACCATTCGTTAATAGACTTCGTCAATAAAAGGGAAATTCAAGCCTACTTTGGAACCCCACGAGAGTGGCGGTCGTCGCGGTTGCCTCTGCCGCCTCGACCTCCACGTCCGCCACGACCTCCGCGACCATCGTAATTGCCTTGAGTACGCCCTCCGCCGGTACGATCTGAATGGCGGTCTTGGCGAAGTCCGTCGTCTGTAGGCTTACCACGGTTGTTCATCGAACCGGCATCGCGATCACGGAAAGCTATTTGAATTGTGAGCGGCCCGTTGCATCATAGACTGAATGGCAGTGCTGTATGCATCTAAGACAGAACAGGAAGCGGAAAGCCCACCTTCGTCGCTGCCAGTGAATCCGCCGCGACGTCCTCCGCGTCCGCCTCGATCGCCTCCGCCAGTCCTTGGTGCAGGTTCATTGGGAGCGCTCTCATTGGCATCACGCTTGCCCTTCCGAGGCTGTGTCTTATCGACCGGCTGCGGAGGAGGTGTTGGCTTCCGATCCGAGTCCTCATCATGGTCGTTGCCTACAGCCTGTCAATATAGAATGAGTGGTACACTAGGTATAAGACTGTGGTTACCGAGGAGCTCGTAGAGATTCTATAATGAATATTATTAGCAATTGACCCATGATATTGTACAGATAGATGTGCTCTAGTCGTTCGAGATCAATTGCTGGGAGGTGTGTAAAGGTACCTTGGATTTCACGTCCGTCATGACGTCCCCACCCACGCCTTCCTTCGAAGGCCTTCAGGATTATCGCAACACAGCTGAAACTGAGACTATGATTGAGAGGGACAAGATCCCGAAACAGGACCTAGTTCCTCTGTTGCTGTCGTGGAGGCTTCGGCGCTGGGGAGATGAAGTCAACTGGATTGTGCGCCTCGCGAATCTGGAAGGTGCGCTAGCGCAAACCTACCGCCAAGACCATCGAATAGTTATGTCACTTGCAGTCCGCTTTGGTAAGTCACCTTATTTTCCGCAAAGCATTTCCGTGAAGCGATTTATACTTTATTTTCCACGAAGCGGCCCTGATTTTACGTCTCTTCGTCTTCGAATGACTCTGTCAGCCGCTGGAGCTGATACTTAGCTGGTCGAACCCTTGAATCATTGTACAAGTACATTGAGGATTTATTGCTCAGTAGATCGAAGAACCACTGGAACTAAATCAATATTCGAATGTATACAAATCATTTAAACTTGAAGAAAGTTTCGTCGGCTCCTGAACTTGGTCTTTGTATACGAGCCCACAAAACCGAGGCAAAGGATATTCACCCGCGGCGCTCCCTACCTTTCCAAGGCGACACAAGACGCTGTGACGGATGGCCGGCATCAAGTCGTCCAATGCAAAAACTTGCTTTAGCATAATCTTTTTAGCTGATGCAGCATGCCTTCCCGTTTCAACTCCCAACGCCATGCTTTCAATCCAATCCAAAACGCCAAAGCATTGATTTGTAAAAAGCGTATATGATCAGCAAGTGGTCGACAAAGTGCTGTCATTGCCGCATCGAGCTTTCTTGAAAGCTGAACTGGGTCGGGAAGTGCATGCTTGCAGTAAGTCCGAATGGGTCCGCATCAAGCATCGGATCAAACGGGTCAAAGGGTTGGTTCATGTCGGCCAGCGCTGGGCTATGTCCGTCTACTATTGTTGCTGTCTGTGGAGGTTGCATCGGCCTCATAGGCGGCAGAGGCTGCATCGGGTGTATGGATTGTATCGGCCGCAATGGAGGATGGCCTTCCATCCCCATCGAATGTCGTGGGCCGGTTGAAGGCTGAAATTGGGAAGGATAGGGCCCGGGCCCGATGGCAGAATTGTCGCTTGGGTCTTGATCGTCGAGCATGTCGGCATGCGCATCGTACTCCTGTTCTGTACTCACGGAATCAATCTAGGACGAACAGAGCTCTATATGAAAACAGGGAAAGGAGGGGGCGGGTCAGCTTGCCGAGTTGTTCATAATGAGTCTGAAACGGTGATGGATGGTAGCTCGTCTGCGAGCTAGCCGCACTTGCCATTTCGCTGCTCGCCATACCAGTCCTGTTGTACGGCATAGGGGCCTGGACGCTGTGGCCAACCATGGATGTTGATATGCTAGGAGGCTGTGGAGGCGGAACGCGGGCTTTACGCGGCGGCTGTTGCTGTCGCTGAGCTTGCATATCCACGCCAGGTAAAGTCATCCCACCTTGGACCAAGCTAACGGGTGACTTGGTAGTTGTCGGCGAGATCGTCTGTGAGGGTGGAGTCGGTTGCAGTCTCGGCGACGGTTTTTTGATCGCACTCGTTGGTGATGGATGAGCATGAGAGGGGCTGATTGTAATGCCAGACGCCGAACGACGGGCTTGCGTATGACGATTCATCACAGCCCTCTGTATCGGCGAGGGCTGATGAGCTGTCGATGGTGGGGCACTACTGGGTGGAATATGCGAGTTTTCAGTCTTCGACTTCAGCTCTGCCTGCACGTCGATACCTATCGGGCGTTAGCCTCGTTCAGCACCGTGACCATGGCGGACGCCACACACCCTTTTCGAGTAGTATTCGTTCCAGTAACGAATTCTTGTACCGAAGCATCAAGCATTCGTCAGCCGCCGAGCGATGGCTTTGTTGTAGCGACTGGAGCGTTTCTTCATGGTGTTTGATGGTCGTCTCCAGCTGCTTGATATATTCCGTCCGCCGCTCCCGGAAAGCGGCCTGAGCCTGGCGATTCCGTTGCTTCCTCTCTTCCGAGGTTGCATATATCTGGATCATGAATATTAGGTAATGCATATCCGAAGGCTAACGGAGTACATACCGGCTTTCTACCTCCTTTTCGCTTCTGGACCTGGGCTACCTCTTGAATGAAATGTGGGTCATCTGGCTCTGGTGAGGACTCGGAGAAAGAGTCTAACTCGGAATTTTCGGTCTTGGGGACTGGGACAGCCTCCTCGACATTGGACATGCCGGAGAGGCGCCGTTTGATAAATATCGGCCAACAGTGCAATCAGACGCCGTGTCCGGTTGCTCGCGTGCCTCGCACAGCAGCGCTTTCTTGGTAAGCCGCGCGCTTGGGAGGCTTGTTTTTAGATTGGAGAGACAAGTGAGGGTAATGCGGCTACAAGAATGTGGTGAGGTAATGGGAATTGGATGCGTCTAAGTAGCAAAAGCAAGTGACCAAGACGCAATATGAAACTTGTAGTGAGAGATTAAGAGTAGTAGCCTAGTCTGGAACAAGCGTCCGGACGAAATGGGTCATGCACTCATGCTGGCCGGAGGGATACAGTTTGGACGTCAGACCGAATAACGTGGAGGCAGTGACCGCCTGAGAGACTGTGGGGTCTAGCTACATAATTTTAGGTTCAACCATGCAATTGGTATCGCCAGCTGCATGACCAGGGTTCCGAGGCAGAATTTTCACGTCATTGGGAATGTCGGGTGAGTCTCGCCCAGAGGGCAGTCGAGAAGGATGTTGGTGAAGGCTTGTTTAATGGCTTGGCACTCGGTGATTGGTTTCCCACTACAGGATAGAATAGCCTGTCCAAGCGTAGCCGACGTGGATGGAAGGGACGGGCCATTTTCGCATCGCATTTCTCCGAGGACTGAGAGAACTCCGACTGCAACATAATGGGGTGAGTGACTTTACAAGCTGAGCGGGTTGATGGCACATCTTGTCTCGCCTCGCTCATCCTGATAGAGCTGCAGAGCCGTTGATCACCACCAACAGCACCAGGGCTATGGGGTTCGAATTTCCACAGAATACCTCCTACTCGTACCTTACTGTCGTACATTTCTTCTGGCTGGATTCTTTTTATAGAACTTGTCGCTTGTTCGGCTCAAGCTCCGTTGGCTCGTTGTTTCATAGATTGTGTTCGCAATCCGCATGGGAGGCATGATAGGTCCGCACCGCGAGGTCTTACTGGATAGTTTTGGTGAATTGTTAGGAGTACGCAGTTGCAGCCTCGATACTCTGAAAGTAATTCATTAACATCGTACTTAAAAGTACAAGTACTTAGTGCCCGCCCTCACGTGGCGATCAGCATCAAGCCATTTGCCCGATTGGGAGAACATAAAACCTCCGCAAACCAGAGCATGCACAGTGATTCACTGCAGGAGATCTTCACTGCAAGGGCCAGACATGGACGGCAGGTAGAGGCGGGATCGCGCTTGACGTTACATCCACACTGCGAAGACTATTTATTATCCCAAGCAGACACCACTTGCCTCCACCGAGATAGCTTTGTGGCGGGCGACATGTCGATGTGGGTGGCAGTTGCCCTGCTGCGGCACATCTGAGATGGAGTAGAGTGCTTCCTGCCAATATGGTGGTTGATCTGCAATCATAAGGTCCTCTGGCAGGTTGATCCTCTACGGGGACTCATCCGAAATGTCTTGGTCATCATGGAGAAACCCTCCGGCCAGGCTAAACCAGTTCCTGTTCCTGCTGAGCGATCGTCGATAGTCCGCAAGATACCGCAGAGGAAGTCATCGCAGAACTTCTCCATGGCGCTTCTCGCTTCGGCTATGGTTCTCACACCACCTCAGTCTTCTAAGGAAAGGGAAAGGACTGTCCCATCACGCGGCAGATCGACGTCTCCCATACGCTTATCCAGGCTTGGGGAATTGCGACGAGCACCCTCGAGGACGTTCATCCCTCCGATCGTACCAACCGACATTCTAGACTTCCCCAAAGTCAGTCATCCGCGCATAGCGATCAACACGAAGCTATCTACACCAGTCTCCGTGGGAGGTGCCACTGTTGAGGGAGAGGTCTACATCACTTTCGATGACGGCAAGGCCAGTACTCGGAGAAAGACCCGTCCGCCCATCTTACTCCGCCGCATTGTCGTGAGTCTTATCGCTATCGAGTACTCCAACGGGAGGAAATGGATTTTTCGAAGCTTGGCAACGGACTTGATAGACGAGGCTCACCCGCCGCCCACGACTATGCTTGCAGTGGCACCCTCGTCATCTGGTACACAATGGGAGGTCGTACCCTCTATGTCGGTGTTGCCCTTTCGTCTCGATCTTCCCGTTATCATGGGACCCCCACCGTACAAAGACAAAAAGGTAGGTATCAAATACGTAGTCAGTACTACCGTGGAAGCAAAGATTGCCGATAAGGCGGAATTTGTACGAGAATCCCAGGATGTAGCAGTGCTAACGGTTCATGATCGTATGTAGATACCGAAGTCCCAAAGGCTTCTGCTGACCTTGATTTAGCTGAGAAGGCACTCGTAAACCTTGCAAGTCCTTTGCTTACCACTGACGAGCTACATGTTCCTGGAGCCGGCAGGCCATCTTCGATCAAACTAACTGCAGGCCTCCACCGTCAGACATGGATCAGTGGATATGTGATTTTTGTCGACATTTTGATCGACAATAGCAGCCACAAAACGGTAGGCAAGGTAGATATCCAGCTAGAGAAGGCAACAGTGCTGTATAATTCTGCTGCGGCATCCACCCGGAATGGTGTGGCAGATGCCCTTCGGCTTCCAGATCACTGTAATAAGGAGATTGTTGCACGGATAAGTATGAGAGCGCCGCAGGATGCCGTTGCTCCACACTCAGAAACGGTCAGGACGTGCCGTTTGGAGATACCCGTCGGACTGGCATCTGTTGATACAGGACGCTTTTTTGGTGTCCGCTTCTTTCTTAACGTCCAAATATCCTGTTCCATGTCAAAGCGGCTTTCGGTCTCGCTACCTATCACCATCATACATCCCAACTCTGTCGATGTTCCTCCAAATTCCCTGGCTCAGGTCGCCGCTGCAGTGGAACACAAGCACAGAGATCATCCATCTAGAACCGGTTCGCCGTACCGGTTTACCGCTGGCAGAGCGTTTGCTGCCGCCCGTGAGCGATCGTACGATCAACTCAGGGTGGACACACTACCTGAGTCTGAGGTTCGAGTTCTCTCTCACAATTTCGATGGAAGTCCGAGGAGGGTCAGACATCGACGATCCCACATAGGCGTCAACTCCGGTAGCAGCCGCAGTACTGCACCTCAGTCCACTCGTCCTGCCTCTCGACCGCAATCTTCTCTGGATGTCTATGGGCCGAAGCTCCAAAGGAGCACTTCGGGCATGGCTTTCGATGACTCTGATAAAGAGAATCGGCCGGTCGCACAAACTAACAGTCCCACGAAGGAGAAAAGAAAAAGTCGACCGTTCTCGCGCTTAGAAAGCTCTGTGTTACGCGAGTTAGATCTCACAAAGAAGAGAAGTAGCACGCTTTCTGGGTGGAGGAACGTTGCTGCGGAGGCAGCCAATCTCTAGCACGGTACGATGGAGACCACTGGGGTCTGTTGGAGGATTATCTCCGCATTCTATGTCTAGTTGTCGCTTGGCCCATGTTCCCAAGCATCTGTTTCATACATGAGCTAGATTTGTTGCAAATTTATGGTACGCACGCCTGTCCAATAGCAGACCTCTTAGCGCTTGTCGTACCTTGTACAGTCTTTGTATCCGGCGACTCGTTCGCTCCTTCCTATATCGTCTCTCCTTACTATGATGCATCAATCTAGCGATTCCTTCCTCAATCTATTATTCTTTTTTCTACGCCCACCTATGTACCCAAGTCTTCCTTTTCTTGGGTCACCGCGCTTTGGACCATTTTGTTGCCGTACACGTCGATCTTGGCTTTTGGATCCAACCGCTGTAGTCTGATGATTACTTTGGCATTTGGAGAAACAGCTGTGTCTCACTATTGTTAATTCCTTGTACAACACATTGGCCAAACAGGCTATCACACTCTTTTTCTTGCGGGTGCCCAATTTGCTACGACTCCAGACTGACAGCCTGAATTGTTTCTGGTCTCGCCTTCGGTCACTGAGCATGACAACGCCAAGCCAGCCGTCGTTCACCCATACTTTGTTACCTTCGCCATCTCTCTCTGAGCTCTCTGAGCACTCTGAGCACTCTATTGGAAATTATAGCCAGAACCTCGGATTAACGTCCTCGCTACACATCTGCACTCTCTGCCAGCAAACATTCTCAAGCCGACCTTTCAGCTTCCCGTCGACCGCTCCTGCGGCTCTAGCAGCCATCAGATCTTCTCTTTCATCACAATCGCCGTCACAGGCCTTCTGCCAGAATTGCTGGCTGCGCATCTACACCCTATCACTCTGCTGGACGTGCGGCGAGATCGTCAGTCGAAGCGAAGAGAGAGTCAGCTTTGGGTGGTGCTGGTGGCATTGGGGATGTGTGAATTGTGTCTTTTGCCGGGTTCCGCAGCTCTCTCCGCGGTTCAGAGCATGGCCACTAATTCATGTTTTGTTACTCAGGCACCTGTCAAGCCGCCGCCATGGACTGGAAACAGCAAAGGCACGTGCCTCATGGAGCCACCTTTGTGTCGACAGTGCCTCCGAAGTCTCGACGACCAGCAACCACCGACCCCTCCGCAAACTCCCAGACCCCTCCCAAAGTGGATGGCCAACCTACCGTCGAATCGCAAGCGAAAGAATTCCTCTCCCAAGCCGTCCTCTCCTTCTCTCTCTTCAAGCAAGCGCTCACCGTCCATCCAGCCTTCACAGTCACCCCACACCCCGTCTCCTCTGGTATCCTTCCCTGAATCACCTCTAACACCACCACAGTCCATCGCCAAACCCCTTCAAGTATCATCTGGGGACACTCACGAGCTTCAACACCTTTCTCTGACCCCCAGCGATCGCAGTCACAGTCGGCTCTATTTCCCTCCCGCACCACCGGCCTATGCCTCCCATCTCGGGGAGCACAGGTGCGCGGCTTGTGGCTCTGACGTTGCATCCACTGATGCCAGAGCTGGACCCCACGGCACAGTGTTGCACAGCTGGTGTATGCTGTGTGCTCGATGTGGGGAGCTGCTGCAGGGAGAACTTGAAGGGTTTGGAGGCGACGGTGCGTTTGATGGAAGCGCGATTGGAGGAGCGAGAAGGTGTAGAGCTTGTTGGAGTAGTGGGTCCAGGGGGCTGAGAGCTGAGCAGATAGCGTTGGCTCTGAATGGAATGAATGAGGATGTTGGGCGAACGGAAAGAAAGAGAGGGAGGAGGAAGTGGAGGTGGTGCTGTGGTGGCAGAAGGTGAGGGCTGGAACGAATAGTTCTATGGGTGAGTCGATAGGCTTGAGTACATCTACGGGAGATGTGAGGTGAGAGGAGAAGACAGAAAGTCTGGTCAACCAGAGAGCAATGGAATCTCTACGAGATGGCATAATTCAAGTTGAGTTAATCGCATAACCCTCACACTACCTTTGTCAATGCTTCGGCTTGTATGGACGTTTGGAGCCGTTCTGCGATGGACTTCTTGCCGAAACAAGGATACAAGTTCTGTCGCATTCTGCATCCTACAAATTTAGTACTTTATGCTTGATTGTGTTAGCGCTGAGGTCGAGTATGGACGTCCACATTTACTTTAGGCAACCAATGTCTGTTACCCCGCGTAACGTTATTTCGCAACTTCCTGCAGGAAATCAATTACTTCTCTTTCACCTGGTTTGTCACTCTCCAAGTCCATTCTTTATATATTGCTACTACCGCCACGCAGTCATGAAAATGAAGAGCTCCGACTTCTTCACAGAGGGGAGATCTGCCAGCTTTGGCCTTCCTTTAAGACCTTGAAAGCCACGCAGTCATGCATCGCAAAACAGAGCAAGCCCGCCAGTGTCAACAAAATCAACTGTTGCAAAGCTCAAAGGCTCCAAGATCATACTTGCAACATGGCTTCTCCTCTGCTTCGACTACCGATTGAAATCAGGCTTCGCATCTACGCTGCGCTCGACGAAGGCTTCATCGGGTACAATGCCAGCATGAAAACCGGTGCCTTCCTTGAGAATTACAGACGCTATAAAAATAGTTATATCAATCTAGTGTGTCGACAAATATACAATGAGGCCCGACCTCTCTTGGCCGCGAAAGGCTTTCAGTTGTACTACCTAGCAACAATGCAGAATTTCATCTCAGGAATGGAGATTAAGAAAGGATAATGCCTGACAAGGCTTAAACTGGTCTTCACCGGCGGGTCGCCCTTCCGCGTGCTACGATACATGCGATCTTGCACATCGCTCAAGGTGCTGGAGATTGACGCTGTGCTCGACCCTAATGAGGATTACAGGATCAGGAGAATGGTTCCTTTCGTCCGGAAGAACACGGCGATCAAGACCGGTATTTACAATGCGATCGAAGCCTTTGTGACCGTGACTGCGACAGAACTCGTTTTCGAAACTCCGCGATACTATAACAAAGATACGGGTGAAGAGCATTTCAGGCGCGAGGGCTATGATGTCGACAAGGCGGAGACGGTGTTAGAATTACGTACCGCGTTGGCCCATGTCAGAGCTGAGATCAATGGCGAGCCGCTCCCGTATGAAGCACTCTTTGATTTGGATGTATTACCGCTAACGGTCGTATCAGTTTCACCAAGCCATACATTCGTAAAATCACTCCTGACATATGGCGCTGAATGAGCTGCGTTCGAAAGCAACCGCCTTCTTCAGGTCCAGATCCAAGCATGGGCAGATATAAAGTTATAATTGAATGGACTTCTGGGATTCTGCAAACGTCATTTCCAAGACATGGCAACGGGAGGAACCTATACGTGATACTTTCATCCCCTGGGCATGGTACCCGTACCGTAACGCGGCATATCCTGCGATGTATCAATACAGAATGTCTGAGCAGTATGTAGGCCTGAGCAACATCGGTCGGATTTGGCGTTGTCCAAGCTGTTAGCGAAGTCGACAAAGAGAGCTAGTAGGCTCGGACTGGTTGGATGGGGGATACCGAGATGAACGGTAGTTGAGTACAGTATGGGATGTTGGAGCCTGGCCCAAGAGCTACTCTACTTTTCATTCAGACTTTGCTCAATTCTATTTTTCCATTGCATGATCCTCAAATTTCGAGAGGATCAGGGGCTGCAAGAGTGCCAAGGAATACTGAAAACCCTAGGATAGCCCTCGAATGCGTTTTCTCCATATCTTCAAAGTAAGGTAGAAAGTACAACATTTGACCTGCATCTTGGCTCCCTCCCACGCAACGCCATCAAAACCTCGCTACACTTGATGAATTGAACTACTTCATCTCATCAAACCAAGAACCAATCATAGCTTCATCACGCGTCGGCCGGGTCCTAGCCCAGCGTTGCCACCTCTCAACATTTCCGTCAGCCTTCATGCCGCACCGTGGGGGCAGCCGGAAAGGCCCCAAGGGTGACCCGCCTCGAGATGTACTGATTTCCAAAGCAATGAGTTTGACCTTGAGGCATCGAGCCGTCAGTGATGGCCTCAAAATGGATAAGAATGGTTATGTCAATGTTGCCGATCTCGTAAGTTATTTTACTCTAGAGTCTCAATCACTTTATAGAATTGTTTTATTCCTCCATCGAGATTCTTTCCCTCTCACTGCCCATTTCAATTTCAAGAAGTGGCCGGATATGTTCGTCTTGCCGTCAAGTAGATAAGCGGAAGCGATTCATTCTCAAATACCAAAGACCAGATACGGTCTTATTCCTGGCCTGCAATATCCAGTCTTATATCAAGCCCGTGGAGAAATTATCTGACCTTTGTAGCTGGCGCTGCGTAGATTTCGCACCCTCTCTGTCATGTTCTCCGAGGTACAAAAAATAGTAACTGCAAGCGACAAGCAACGATTCTCTCTCAAAGAAGACTCTTCTGACGGTCTTGAAGCCTCAAGTTCTCGACCAGGCTTTCAAGACGATCCCTCACACTACCGCATTCGCGCAAACCAGGGTCATTCTCTGGCGATAGCTTCTGAAGACCTTCTGAAGCCCATTATGATCACAGACGCAGATTGCCCCCAACAAGCTGTGCACGGCACTGATTCTCTGGCCTGGAGTGGTATCCTCAAGAGCGGAGGGTTGAAGAAGATGGGGAGGCAGCACATTCATTTTGCAACAGGTGTCCTTGACTTTCATAAGAAAGGCAAGGGGCTAGATGATGTTCCTTCTGTTGGAGCGTCAAGCCCGGCCGCACAGACGAAAGGCGTTGACAAAGACAGTGCGGAAATTGTCGGGGATGACGGCACCAAAGAGTCTGCCTCGTCTGCTAAATCAGGCGCAGAAACAGTAATTTCCGGGATGCGCAAGAGCGCGACGATTATGATCTGGGTAGACGTCGTGAGGAGCATGAAAGACGGTGGGCTCTCGTGGTGGAGGAGCGACAACGGCGTGATCCTGACCGAAGGTGAGGATGGGTGGGTCAAGATGAAATGGGTCGACAGAGTGGAAAGGAGGGGAACTGGGGAAGTTCTATGGCAGCGTCCAGCTAAGACGAGCTGACATGTTATTATTGCGAATCTTAAAGGCCTAGGAAGCAAAGACGTGCTTGCGCTGCTTAGGTGGATAGCCAACCAGCTGTCTCGACCTTCTCGTTCACACAAGAAGGCAGGACTCAAGCTAGTCGCAGGTAGCTTATGGCTCTACGGATCCTAAGCTTGTCTAAACCATTGATTCCCTCATCACAGCAACCTCAGCCGAGTCTTCAAAGGGACACGGACGGCACGAGACTTGCGATAGACCGCGTCCTATTGGTATGCCTAGATTATCGTGACAGAACATGCTTGTGGTAAACCATACTATTTCTTCGGGTCTTCAGCGTCTCCAATGTTACCACTTCTCCTAGCTCCTTCATTTCAATACGAGTTAAACAAATAGTAGCGTATCCGAAATAAGTCATGGGCCATGGGTTCTACATACGAACAGTGACTAATGCCTTGGTTATTGGTGGCGAATACGAGGACAGTCAATGTGAATATCTGCAGCCGCACGCATCGCTCACCGCTCGCCATACCACATGAGCGGCCATATGAGGGGCCCGAATTATCACACTCCAATAGGCAATCCTCTACGATATTACCGCACTCTCACGCGCTCCGAACACAGCCGCCCAGGGACGTAGCTCGCACGCATGGTAGAAGCTTGATGAATTTGTTGCTTTGAGACTTGATCCAAGACTGGAGTGTAATATGTTAGCTAACACGTGTGCCAGTATCAGGCGTGTACGCATGAAGGCCGGCTCATTTCAAAGATATTGCTCGTTAGAGGTAGCAGCGATGGTGGCGGTGTAATGTGGACCGGGGAGGAGGAGCTTCGATTGGCATTCGTGAATGATCAGCGTGGTAGGACGACAATCGAAAGGGTGCTGCCAGATGTGAGGTTTGGCGAGGTTGATTAGAAGTGCGTATTGACACAGCTTCGCAACGAATCGGTAAGGATGGAAAATGTCTGGTGAAGCGAGTACAGTGCGTTTGGAGGCAACTACTCTCGAGAGTGCGATGTCTTGATAAAGAGATGAATTACTGTTCTGATGATGTCTGAGGTTTTGAACCCCGGGCCTAGACCGACTTGTCTGGCAATTGTTCTGGCCTTGCTACCTTGTCCGGGGGGGTGCAGATGCGAAAACAGCTCTGAGCTGAAGACGAGTCAACTGGTATCAAAGGCTCCAAGAGCCCATGAGTACATTGCCGTCGAAAGTTCCGGCTTTAGTAACCACATCAAGAGATATAACCGTGGTCCCTTCCGGAACCGGATCCACGAATACTCGCTCGCAATTGCTGCACTCTATCGACCCGTTCTCGAAAGGCACATCCAGAAGACGGCCATGAACGTTCCTGGATCTCATAGCCTGAAGAGTCATCTTTGAAGCTTTCTCTGCCCCTTGGCCATCGGGGCTAGTAAGGATGGCCTCCAGAGCGTACTGCGAGGCGCCTTTGCCACCCAAAGGCAGGCCAACGTGGAGTGCATCTATATGTTTGTCGGTACCCACTTGCTGCAGAGCCAACCTAATGAAATTTTCTTGCCCAACACACCAAGCTTGGGGTCTATGAACATCGGCGAAGGTTGGAGGTGGATGTCCTAGATCGCCCCAAGAATCCATGCAGTACTGGTTGGACGCACAATGGCCCCGATGGTACATCAACTCGTGCGTGATCTGATTCACGCACCTTGTTTGGTATTGCCTTACATCGCGATAATAGAAGGCGGTGCACATCGATTCCAGAAAATCGGTTCCCGCAGGGCAAATCTTCGCTGGATGGGATCTGGTCAGAGCTCGTTTCTGCTGATGGTCGTTGCTACTCGAGTGACTTATGTTGCGGTCGACAACGTTGATATTGTTTAACGACTGTCCACTCATGGTGACTATGGTGCGTATCTTAGAAGGCTGGTTCCGTTCATTCGTCGGTATCGTACTCTTTCCATCGCCGAGTATAGGAGAATATGGTGATCCGATAGCAGCGGCTAGAAGGGAAGTGGCCAATAAGGAAACACCAACAGTAACCATAGGGAAAAACATCGCCAAAGAGAAATCAACTACTGATTGTATGGATGAGATTCCGTTATGGGTAAGGAGACCTCGGGGCTTTTATCTGGTAGGTATGTGGTGGAATCGGACGGTTGGGTACCCTATTCTCCTTCTTGAGCGCATATAGCGAAGGAAGTCGTGGCGTCACACTCGTATCAAACTATGTTGTGTAACCCACACACACGCGAACGAACCTTGTGCCCATCTGCTGAGGTTCCGAATGTGGTCCGAAGGCAGCAAGCTGCGCTTGCAGAATGATGTTTTCTTCACACCTTTTCAAATCCAGGCATTCGCACCTAACTTTGTTCTTTCGCATCCAGGAGTCCGCATGCGAAGACTCAGATATTCTTAAAATTCCTGATCTCTTCTACAAGAAGCTGCGCAAGAGTTTCAAACATCCTTATGCAGCGGTGCGCGAACCACCCCTCTGCTACTCTCACCTCTCCCCAGCCAACCCCCGAACATCCCACGCTTCTTACCTTCCTCGTGCCTCCATTTCTTTCTGTATCGCAGACGCACAGATCCCAATCTAAGCGACGGTGCATACCATGTCTACTCCGCTCTCGTTCACTTATCTTTGGGTTGGCTTCGAGAATTGCTTCAAGCCAATATTCATGAGGTATTTGATATCCCTAAAGGCATCGTCGGAAAGGAGTATGATTGCGTCTAGCCCGCAAGAAGGCTCCTCTGTCCGCGGTGCTGCCTTGCTCAGAAGAGCTGAATACCCTCGAAGAGATAAGCGCGTTGAAAATCTAGATCCTTACCAATGACTTCTACGAAGCAAATGTTCTTCAGCCCCTCGCCCACGAACGATCATTGTGTTACTGCTGGGGAACATTTCACGGAAGACTCAACATTCTTTGCTGGGACTTAGGTAAAACTTCCTGCTCCGCTTATTTTTAGTGGGATTGGCGGCCGCGATCCGGAGCCGATGACAGTCCATGTAGACTCGTTCTCAGTATGTTCATTCTGGCTTCCTCTAGAAGCCGAACTTCCATCTTTAAGAAGAGAGGCCATCACAATTTACCTAAGGTAATTCATGCATGCCGGACTCATCTCGGAGGTCGTCATCTCTTCTGGAAGAGACCCCGTAGCTGCTGGTCTAAGATCTTGTGAGAGGTCGTTTGACAGATCTAGAAACGGCTGAACTGACAAGGCGTCAGTGACCCTGGAATGGAGAAGACAGACACCCCAGCCAGAGTTTCGTCTCCTACCAAACCACGAAAGAGAGTACTTAGCTCATGATGTATGAGTGAGAGCGTGACTTGGGTCACCATGTCGCCTAGTGTTGATCTGTTACTGCTACAATTGGGAGTTGATTCTCCTCAAATATGTGAAATTGCTTCTGAATGCAGCTCCCTGGCACATTGATGACCAGAGAACCAACAGAATTATAGCCGTCGCCGCCACAGTTTTCTTTGTTGTAGACCGCGAACAACCAGTCAGCTGGACCGGTGCACCGGACATGCGAAAAGCGGTGAAACGCTAGCGAACCGAGGCTTGACAACGGAAAGATGAAGAGGAGTTTTCCAGGCCTTTTGCTTTCCGCATTGCATGTTTGTAGTAATACAAATTGATAGGGAAGGAAGAAGGGATTGTGGTAGGTAGCAGCAGACTTGTTCTTAAAGAAGCACTGCTTTCCATACACCGGGCTTTCGGCACTACTCGGAGCGCTGTTACTAAAGCTCTTGAAAATCGCAATGTTCAGGCATTAGTCCTCTTCAAACCAAAATGTCACGATTGGATCAGTCTTGTATGCTTTGTCCAAGGTGATTGGGGGGAAAGCAATGCCGTAGCCCCCAATTCCCTTTAGCAAGACCGCTGCTGCGAGGACGAGAGAGAAAAGCGAAGAGGGTCCAGGCTGAGAACTAAGAGTGAGATTGTGTCACCTGCGGAATCGCAAGTTAGGGCGATTGGAGGTGATGGGATCTTTGGATAGTGAACTGGAACTTCTGGCGTTTGTCTGTGCACACAGTGAAGCTGGTGTAGTTGCTTGCGGTAACTGTCTCTCTATATTGGGGCCGAACAGCTTTGTATCAAAGACTCGTCGGCCTAGCTTGCACGAAGCGGGTGAAATCCTTTCATCTTCAATGCGCTACTCGTTCGACAACGACCGAGTCATACGTAACAAGCCGGAGATGGTCACGGAGCTGGAGATGGGTATCCGAGGTACGCGAAGCGGTTACTTGGGCTCTGGAGCAAATGTGCCAGTTTCTTGTACCATAAGGTAAGTCCGGGTCGTGCGGGTCTACCTCGACGAAGTAGATTGAAGATGTGCGACTCGTGAATGAGGGATAAGGAGAGTAGTGCTTTGAAGGGCTGTGCGTTTGACAGGTTCTTTGAGTAATGTTTGCTATTGAGTATGCCGATACTAGAACTTAAGCGTCTCAGTTATCCTCTTTTGTTGGGGTTCAAACAAGTGCTAGTATCTGCGGTAAATGTATTATTAACAGCCTTGAGCAGACGTTAGCCCGAGAAGTTTGCCATGAGGACGAAACTCAGTGGGGTTTTCGGAACGATAGTCCTAAGATGATTTCCCTCATCTTTGGGGTAGCACTAGTCGTAGCAAGCCCTCCGCCTTTGCTTCTACTTTGTCTATCATGCTGATCTCGACTTCGCCATTAGCCCTGGCTTCAACGTGAAGGCCGTGCTGGCTCAGCTATTTTTGAGGTCCGACTCGTTCCTGGAAGGCAAGCTGCCAACAAGCAGTATAATGCCGCTTACGAGATGGAGAACATGGTCGTAATTAAAGAGATCTTGGCTCACCTAGTCAATAGCGCCTATGTCTTTTTTCAGATTCAGAGTTGAGCAGAAGGCCCGCTTTGAACCACTAGTAGAGAGTACTGACAGGCACTTGCCTCTAAGTATCCCCCTCGGCGACCAGTCAAGAAATTGAGCGACGACGTGCGAAAATAAATTGCATTTTAAGAGGAGGGCTATACTGGCAAAAGGAATACCCACATCAGCTATTGCTGTTGATCGCGGTATGAAAACATGACTTAGAGCACCCTTCGGCTTTGAAGCTCTCAAATTGACAAGAGATTAACTGCCGCTGACTTACCTTTTTTCTGTACTGGGTACTTGTGGACGAGCTGAGAAGCTCTTAAGGAGAGCGTGGACACTGGAATAGGTGTCAAGCGGGTTTCTATCCGTAGTTGAAAGATTTCAGATCTCGAAGAAAATGGTGATTCCGCAATCCCAAATTTTCATGTGGCCGAGAGAAAGAATGGATGCCACCTAGAAACTTCATCTTACATGTGTCGTCTCTTCCATTCTAGCAGCTTCGTCCTGAAGGAATGACAACGTCTGCAATACTTCTTAACATGCCGTCCCGTTATTGTGGTCGATGAACAGGAGAGGTCTATCCAGGTCACTCGGAGTACGCCTCATTACCGTCTTCTATATGCTTACCCATTCATCCAATGCATTTTCCGAACGCTCGATCGTATTCTAGGGATTCTTCTTTCTTTTCGCCTTCTCTTTTGCAGCTTTCTCTCGCTTCGCGATCAAGCCCTCGGCCCCCACGCCCCCAAATACCAGTCCCACGCCCACCCACTGCATCCCACTCAACCGATGGCCAAACCAGAGCACACTCAACATCATCGTCAGCATCTTCCGTGTCACTGTGACTGTCACCAGTAATAGGCTTGAAAACTTGCTGAGCGTGTAATAGATGAATATCTGCCCAATTGCGCCACACAGACAGAAGAGGAGGATGTCGTTTCCAACAGCAGGATGAGCGCGAATGAATGAGAGAGCAGAATTGAGTTCGTTCGGTGAGGGAGAGAGCGCAGTAGGAAGGTACGGTGAAGTAAGAAGATAGCAGACGGTGAAGAGGGTGGAGAGAACATTCTGTGCGACCATCATTTGCGGGCCGCTGTAAGGTTGAAAGGTGCTGAAAATGTAGTCTTGCGTGCTGTTCGTCAGGCCGTCGAACAACAGATTGATACCCAGCAGGAGCAGGCCCCATGATGAACTATGTTTATGTGCTGACGCAGAAGACTTCTTAGAGGAAGACGGGTTGTATAATGTAAAGACCGCAACACCCGCAGTAACAAGAGCGACGACAAGATATTTGTACAGCGGATAACGTTTCCGGAAGATCGTGAGATGCAGGAACATCACAGGTAACAGTTTGCAAGATTTTGCTAGAATGAATGTTATGTAGTCGATATGCGCCAGAGAAGCATAGCCGAAGGGTGACGCAAGGGACGAAGTGATCGCGACGAGAGCAAGGGGAAAGAAGATCGATCGAGATGGAAAGATGGCGGGAGTCGGCGCCGAGCGAGGATTAGAGAAGAGGAGGTACCCGTAGCCTGAGATTGCGGCGAAGGTAGATTGGATTGTGTTGAGGAAGACGGAATACGTGAAGCGGGAGGGGGAGGTCGAGGGGCCGTATGGAGTAGTGGTTATGCGTTCTTGAAGGAGTGCCCAAGTAAGACTGGAGAACAGATCAGTAGTACTCTGGATGGAGAGCAGGGTGAAGGCTCACAATGATGCATAGATCCCAGCGACGCAAATGACAAGCTGAGTGAAGCCTGCTTGGTCGGATGGCAGTTGAGGAAGAAGTTCCTCCTTTGGTTTCCCAGTGCTCGCAGTAATTTGTAGGTCCCGAGCAGTGCCATTGGCATGTAACCATCCATGCTTGGACAATTCAGGCGGGCCCTGGTCGAAGTCTGAGACTTCTCTTTGCAATGGCATTGCTTGCTTCTTTCGTGCCATATTCGTGCTCGAGATTGGTCAAGGAATTGGATCGTAAGAATTGTGATTGGAGAATCAAAAGAGCATCTTTGAGCGATGGATATGCAGAATATAATTATGCGACGCAACGCGACGCAGATGGACCGTAGGAAATTCGTGAAGTCATGTATCCGGTAGAGAGGTCATATATGAGACGGTTGAAAGGTGTTCTCTTTGCGAGCTTTCGAGATCGGCGCATGTCGCTGGCCGATTGCCGACGATTGTTGCAGGGGTAGCTCCTACGAGTTAATCCCGGAAGTGCCCGAGAAAGCTAAAATCGTCATTGGAAAATAAAGTGCTCTCGAACTTAGTTTCCTTTCCTTTCCTCCAGATAATGTACTATTACTCGACCGAATTGTCCACCCCCTATGATTTCCTTCTTGTTCACTCCTTTCATTCCTGACTTTGCTTGCTTTTGACGCTGTACACTATCTTTAAGATCTATAATATCATAATGTCAGAGCAGAGTAGTGACGTGAATAACGCAAACAGTCAGTATACTTGTTATCGTAGCCTCTCAGAGGCAGTCCTAGAGGAAGCGTAGCTTACAATGATACTGTCGTGTAGGAGAGACCACTACGAGCACACAATTGGAACCATTGAAGCCCAAATCCATCTCGAATGGAGACACCCAAGAATCCACCGAGAATCATGTACAGGAAGAACAGCTTGTGGAGGGTATGTCATGGGACAACAAAACTCGAACAACGTTGACTCCCGGAAGATGTCTTTCAGGTCACCATCAAACTCCCGCACAAGCCTTACGAACTCCAGCTCATGGTAATTGCCTACTCACGCCTCAATCCGAGAATTACCACTGAGAAATATAGATATCGAGTCAAGAGCAGGTGCAAGAGCTACGACAGTCAATAATTGAGTTGCCCGGCACCTCTCAATACACCTGCTTCCATCTTGAATTTCAAGGCATTCGTCTGAATGATTATGTTGAGCTGTCAGAAGTACAGGGGTGTGGAGCAGGCTCCGAGCTGAAATTGGTGGAAGACCCTTACACGGAGAAGGAGGCACGGATGCACGTGGTAAGGATAAGGGAGATAATTGGAGCTGCTGGAGACAGAACCGATACGTTGCATGGAGTTTCTGCCGGCCTTTCCTTGCACGATTTCGTCTTACCTTGGAGTGGATTTGAAGAGCATCCTGCATCGAAAGAGAAATCTGGCAATGCTCGGACTACAGAGATCCAAAACCCACTGTCTGGCTTTGTCATCGATGCTCCAGCTTCGATCCAAGCTCTCCTACCACCCACGGTCGAACCACCGCCAAAGACCGTGAAATCATTGTCGGTCTCGGCATGGAATCCGCCACCGCATCAGCTTCGCCAAAAAGGTCATCTTCTTTACCTTCAGCTTACGACCAATGAAGGCGAGCAGTTCCAGGTCACATCCCATGTTTCAGGATTCTTTGTCAACAAGTCGTCAAATAGCAAATTCGACCCATTCCCAAAGCCAGCGCCCAGAAATGCCGCCGCTCACTCACTCTTTTCCCTAATATCGAACCTGTCACCCTCATTCAGCGGATTCTTTCAAGCCTTACTGGAGAGCAACAACAAGCGGGACCCTCTTTCGAATTTCCAAATTACCAATGCCATACCTTACAGTCCCTGGCTAGTATCTGCCGCAGCTTCGTCACTCGCCTCTCACCAGCCAGACTTTACAAGGACCCAAGAGACATATCTGGTATCTGGTATTGAGAATACCGAGACGTTACGAGATTGGAATGAGGAAATCCAATCAACTCGGGAGCTCCCTCGAGATGCTGTCCATGATCGAGTCTTTCGAGAACGATTGAACTCTAAGATTCTAGCCGAGTTTAATGAAGCTGCAGCCCGTGGAGCAGTGTTGGTTGCAAGGGGTGAAGTGCCACCTCTCAATCCTACCGAAGGCCACGATGCGCAGATTTTCGTGTACAATAACATTTTTTACTCCTACGGAGCTGATGGGGTTGGAACATTCACTGCGGATGGTGGTGACGAAGCTGCTCGTGTTGCGGTTGGTAAGGATGTCTTTGGGGTGAAAGCGGTCAATCAACTCGATATTCCCGGCTTGTCAACCCCTGGTACTATCATCGTCGACTATCTTGGCAAGCGTCTAGTCGCACAAAGCATTGTACCTGGGATCTTCAAACAACGAGAGCCAGAGGAGCATCAAGTCGATTATGGTGGTGTTGACAGCAGACATGTTGTTACCGAGAACGAGGCTTTTGTCCCAACATTCTCGAAAGTCTCTAAGGCCCTTAAGGTGAAAAAGCATGCTGTATGGGACAAGGAAGGGAAGAAGCATGTATTAGAAGCCAGCGTCGAGACCAAAGGTCTGCTTGGTACTGATGGGCGGAAGTACATACTCGACCTGTACAGACTGACACCGCTGGACATTACTTGGCTCGAGGAATATTGGAGCGATCAGGTGGATGGAGCAGCCAAGCCGCAAGATCGCAACTACCCACACCGGATGACAGTACTGAGGCCTGAGCTCGTAGAGGCGTATTGGAGGCTGAAATTGGGTGACTATGTCAGAGTCGAGGTTGACAAACGAAATGGTGGAAACAAAAAGTCCCAGGACCTTGCGGGACAAGTTACTGCTGAGACAGGCGATCCAGCAACAGTTTTGGCAGATGGCGAAGAGAAAGACGAAGCATCAACCCCGCCGACTAACGCCGGTGATGATTCAGAGGGAAGGGATGACGAGCGTGTGGATATCTCTGCTTTCTCGTTGGCCCTAAATCCTGATGTCTGCTGTGGGCAGGTACCGCAAACAGATGAAGAGAAGGAAGAATGGGCTAAAGATGAACACGAAGTGAGGGCAGTGTGCGATTTTCTACATCAGAAGGCTATGCCAGAGCTGGTAAGTTCCGAGATTAAATTCGTGAAGGAGTATGGCTAATGGCGGATCAGATTAAGGATCTCAAAGACGGCGAAGTTGGCTTTCCAATGGATGGACAATCACTTAGTCGACTATTACATAAGCGTGGTATCAACCTGAGATACCTGGGGAAGCTCATCGCTCTCGGACACGAGCAGCAAGACCCGCGGCTACACGCACTTGAAGTGCTGGCATCTCAGGAAATGATTGCTAGAGCATTCAAGCACATAGTCAACAGATATTTAAAGGGCCTGCCGAATGTCTTCGCAACGATCTGTGTGGCGCATCTTCTCAATTGTCTCTTGGGTACTGGTCTGAATGAGAAGCCCACGGTATCGCTTGACGAAGACATCAAGGATCTGTACTCTGACGCTGACTATGCTTTTGCACAAGTAACACCGTCTACCCTAAAGGAAGACCTGAAGTCGCAAGTCAAGCTTCGCTACCGATATGAACTCAGCGCCGGCTGGGAGTCGGGCATCAAGCACCTGCAGCTCTTACGAGAGATAGCTCTCAAGCTTGGTATCCAGCTTGTTGCAAAAGACTATCAGTTCAGTAAGAGCGTGCATGAGGGCCAGAACGGCAACTCGATACATGTACCGCATAACCACACAGCAGAATCTACAACCAACGGGAACGTCAATGGTCACACCGTGAACGGTGTCAATGGGAAAAAGAAGAGGAAAGCTCGCGATCAAAGCCCGCCAGTGTCCATTGACGGCTCGAGTCCGTCCTGCGGTGAATACACATTCTCGGCGGATGACATCTCCAACCTCTTGCCAGTAGTCAAGGATGCATGTCCTAAGAGCATCCTTGCAGAAGAAGCTTTAGAAGCTGGGCGTATCTCGATAATGCAGAATCAAAGGGAAATTGGCCAAGAGCTACTGCTCCAATCCATGTCACTGCATGAGCAGGTATATGGCATGGTACATCCTGAGGTAGCGAGGGTCTATCACCAGTTGGCTATGCTTTATTACCAGATGAACGAGAAAGCCGCGGCTGTTGAGCTGGAACACAAAGCTGTCATTCTCTCAGAACGGACGTTGGGGGTCGACTCGAACGAAACCATCCTCTGCTATCTCAACCTAGGTCTGTTCGAGCACGGCAACGGAAATACAAGCACTGCTCTGGCGTCCGTACGGCATGCGCTAGACCTATGGAACATCATCTATGGTGCGAGGCACCCCGACTTAATCACGACGATGAACAATGCAGCCGTGATGCTTCAACATCTGAAGCTCTTCCATGAATCGAGACTATGGTTCGAAAGATCGATCGCTGTCTGTGAAGAAGTTTCCGGCAAATCATCAGTCAGCACTGCCACCTTGTCGTTCCAGCTTGCGCAAGCATTGGCATTAGAGGGAGATCCAAAGGGTGCCGTATCACGCATGAGAGATGCATATAATGTCTTTCTCAGCCAGCTGGGCCGGGACGACCGCAACACCAAAGAGTCGGAGAAATGGCTTGAGCAGCTTACGCAGACGGCCGTGTCACTTGCAAAGCAGGCCAAGGACTTGCAGTCCCGGCGCATACGACGGGTCCTAATGACGCCACGAGTGACGATGGGGACTCGAGCACTGCCGGCCGTTGGACAATCTCCCGTGGACCTGGTCAACGGCCACGATCCAGGCACTCGAGGCCTGGATTCGAGAAGTATTGATGAGCTTATGAGGTTCATCGAAGGAGGAGGAGACGCGTCTAGGACTCCGCCGTCGAAGAAAAGATCGGCTCGCGGTAACCCCAAGCGCCGCGGAGGTGTTAAAGTGGGTGGCTCACCCTAAGATTTCGTATCATCATTTCCGCAAGTCGACTATCTGTACAGTGCATCTACACAGGCGCTCATATTGCGATCGTCACCTGGCGTCGGAGATATTCGGCCATGGGAGGTACATATTGATAGCTCTCCACATCTATCCATTCTGCATTGGGTGACGGGGAAAGGTGGCTGCATCACCGCTCATAACGGCATTTCTGTATACTAGCTTACCTACCCCTGCGTAGCAGCGGGCTAGATAGATATCGATCGCAGTGGTAGAGGGTACGCTTTAACCACAAGAGCAGCCTTGGTCAGATCGCTGATAATTGAAACCACTTGTTGAACGACATCAACCCCAAAAGCAGCAGTCGTGAGTCTCGGATATACTAGAGTAGCAAGGTATCCTCCGCTCGTCTCGTCAGGCAAGAAGATGTCCTCTTGTACCCTCCAGCGAGCCTTGTTCTGATTCTGGAATTCCGTTGATTGCTCCCACTGGCGAGCTGCATATTGGGAATGATCCAAGCTCGCCGGAGTGTATTGTAAGTAAGGTTGGTCGGCTAAAGTAATATCAATATTGATGTACTGCTCCACGACATCAAGTACTTTACTTATGATTGGAGGTACAAAAGCCATTCTTTACATGATCGGCAAGTGGGGCATTGGCGGGGTAGCTGTTGACAGCTCGAGTCCCTGAGGGAGCTGGCAGCGAGCAATGATTCAAGCATAGACTGATCCATTTCCTGCATATACACGCACATTGCGAACAACGCAACAACGCAACCCTGGATACCAGCCCCTTGCGTCTGTAGCAACGCCTTGCTTTATCTCCAGTCACTGCGGCAAGACTGGTTCCGCATGTGACCCGCTAGTGCACTTGATCGCCGCATCCTCATGATGCCGCGGCGGGGAAGAGCTCGAACTCTTCCTCATTTCCTTAAGTACAATATCCACAGGCCCATTGGCGACGCCACACCTTGAGCAGCAGTCCACGTGAGGGCTCTGTTCGAGGCATCCCTTCGACATCATGTCAGGCCAAAGGCAAGAAGCCTACTGCACGGTCAGCCAAAGTTCTTGCTGGTGGGCTAGAAAGCTACTGACGTGCATTCATAGCTGCTTATGAGTGATGATTACTTACCTGGTACGACTGAACGTCCACCATGACTTCTCTGGTCATGTCTGACATCCTATAGGTGCAATGGTACTGGGGCACTCCTTACGAGATAACGGAACCAACAAGCAGTTGGCTGCTCTTGTTACTCTAGATAGCCTGCAGGCTTCGACCATATCGGAGCTCGAGGTATATATGGCTTTCTACACGTGCAAGATAATGGCTAAACAATGCTTGCAGAAAGTGTACGACCAGATTATCCCCGTCGACCGCATCGTGAACAAGACCCCCGCCAACCTTTTCCTAATGAATCGCCCGGACCTCATATCTACCTTCACCAAGATAGCTCTGTGGCGGCAAACACAGTTTTCACGGCTGGTCTACATCGATGCTGACGTAGTAGCCCTACGGGCGCCTGACGAGTTGTTCAATGACAAGAGTGACTTCGCTGCCGTACCGGACATTGGCTGGCCGGATTGCTTCAATAGTGGAGTCCTTGCCTTGACACCGAACATGGGTGACTACTACGCCTTGCTGGCATTGGCACAAAGAGGAATCAGCTTCGACGGTGCTGATCAAGGACTCCTGAACATGCATTTTCGAGACTGGCATCGGCTGAGCTTCACGTACAATTGCACACCTAGTGGGAACTACCAATACGTTCCTGCCTACAGGCACTTCCAGAGCACCATCAATATGGTTCATTATATTGGAGACAACAAGCCCTGGGTTGTAGGCCGAGAGTCAAAAGGTGCAACAGGGGTTTATGAAGAGCTGCTGGGACGATGGTGGGCAGTATACGACAAGCACTACAGATACCCGGCATGCCATCCCCAGCTTTATGTTACCGGAGTAAGCGCTGACTCAAAAGAATCACAGGCTTACAGCTCGGAGCAATCAGAGCAGGAGGCCAGAAACGTCCGAGAATACGTTAAGGGCGAGACATCCTGTCCTGTTGGACTCTCAGCAGGACCATCGGTAGGCCACGAGGAACGAACAGAAGCTTCAATCACTACCACGGAGCCACAGCTGACCGAAAAGACCGAACCAGCTGAAGATTTGGAACGTGGGGACGCAAACCGTCTCCCAACCGCTCAGCAACGAAGATTCAGCGTCGCCTGGGATCCCATACAGTCGGTAATCTATGATTGGATCGTGGAACCAAGCTGACTTGGCGAGTAGCAACCCTCCACCTAGCCAGTCCCGGCCTGAAGCAGCGAACTTTCCGAACCAAACATACGAGATGTCAGCAGACCCGCAGCTGTTCCACGCGCCCGAAAAATACCCCGAGCCTCCTAAAAACATGTATTACGAAGTCCCAGAGGGACAACCCGCATCCCAGCGTCCTAAGCCAATCTTCCCATGGGAAACAAACCAATTGAAACCGACCCGCGTCTTTGCTGACGATCCTCCGACAACCTCAGAAACAGCACCCTCGGTAACTACAGACGATGATACCCAGACCGAGACAGTCTCCCCTTCCACTCCGACCATCAGCGTCACTTCCCAAGAGCTCCTTCCTGGCTTTTCTCGCAGTAATGCCTGGGACGACATGCCAGAAATCGACCGCTACATCGCCAACCTCCCTCAAAACCGTCATGCCAAAATCCAAGTCCTCTTGACCAACACCCAAGGAACATCTGACTCTGGTGGTCAATCTATCACATCGCCGGCTTCGGAAGCCCCGCCACAGCACGACCGCCGCGGTAGTATCAAGATTACGGACTTCCCCACTGAGATCGAACGTCCGTCACTGCCTGTCACTCCCGCTCCGGTACGCCGACCCTCGTTCTGGGGCGAAGAGCGGGATGCGGCAGGGGAGCTCCCCGCCGCAGAGGGTGTCCCCGAGCAAAGCCAATGGGATCCATCCGAAAGGTTAGTGGCGCTTCAGAGAAGACAAAGCCAGGTGCTAGAGATGGGGCCACAAAGTCCGTCGAAAGCCATTCCGGACAGGCAAATGCTAGGAAGTGCAACTTTTGTTGCGGAGGAAGCGGCTCCTGAGTCTACACAAGGAGCCCCAGCAGCTGCTGAGGAGCCGACAGCGGAGTCTGCAGGAGACAACACTCCGGTCCCTGCAGATACGAGGACAGATGGTGAAGAAGGAGCGGCTGCATTACCAACTGCGCCAGTACCTATACCTCCCTCTAGCGCACAGGACCTTACTAGTAGGGCACCAATTCCAGCGGCAACTGCAACTTGACTGGCGTGAGGGGTTACGACAGAGTCATAAGCCACTCGAACAAACTGCAGAAAAGCCAAGATGAACCTTGGGCATGAAAGAACATTCAATACCTCGCTTGATGTGGTGTACTTTCGGGGCGTGACTGGAGTTCCGTCCGATATGGTCCGTTCCTCTATCGCTATTCTGCTGTTCGATTATTCGTCAGCATATCAACAAGCGACATCAGCAGTTCTTGCCAGCCTGTTTGGATGACCACAAGTACATATTGATTCCTCGCGTGTTCATGCATAGCTTGCGTTCAGCACCGTGATTTCCAATTTTGCACACAATCTTGGCGAATTATCCATTGATGGGATTTCAAGGCACAGATGGGTAACTGGTATCTTGAGTGTTTTCTTGCCGGCTTTTGGTTGAATCTTCAAGCTCTGTACACAGCCTTACTCGAAGATACCCCCCACACCAACCATGCATACCCACAAGTAGGCCCTTCTGACGACTCAACAGAAGCACAATTCAACATGCCATCATCCACTCCACATGCTTTATCTATATGCCCCCACACATGCATACCTACAGGAAGACTTCAGTATTCATCTCCAGCGTGCTGACAGGGTATCTATAACGCCCGAGAAAGGACTTGTTAGTAGAGCTCCTACGGAATGAGTAGGTAAGGGAGATGGATGCTCGCTCACCTGAGCTCGAACTTCTCAAGCACAGTCGGGTGCAAGATGCCGAAGACGCCGATGACGGACTCGTGGCCTCGGATGCGCAGATGGATCGCTGCGGCGTGGCCGGGGAAGAAGGTTGGGTCTGTTGCATGCGCCACGACTTGTCAGCACCCTGTATCGCCAGTTTGCATACCGAGCTCCACACCTCTTCCGTCCAACTCTTCCCAGAGATCAAGAGATCTGCAACAACATGATACAGAAACTCACCGTCCACTTCTGTGATCCAGTACGTCGCCTTCGCTTTGTCTTCCCCTTCCAGTCCCTCCTCCCCAGTTATGTACGCGCTCTTCAGCATCGCCATCACCCGGTCCAGTAGCCCATGCACGACCTCAAAGCCACTCGTCTTGCCATACCACGCCGCCGCGAAATGCCTCTCATTCCTGCTCTTGCGCTCCCTGCTCGCATCCTTAAACGCCACGTCACTAACCTCAAAGATCCTAATCGGCACGCCATGATGCTTATTCTCCCTCAGCGTCTTCAGCAACCCGGGCAGCAGACTCGTGCGCACGACCTGGTACTCTGTGGTCTTGGGGTTCGCGAGCTTCACGGCGGTGGTGCCGTCGTCGGGGCGGTTCAGGAAAGCGAAGTTCTCGGCGTGGGAGCAGAGGATGAGGGGGAGGCACTCGGTCCAGCCGGCCATGGCGGCTTCGAGGCGGAGGATGTCGGAGAGTTTGTTGATGGGCAGGGGGGAGGCGATGGTGGCGGAGACGGAGGGGAAGCCGCGCGGGAGGCGGTTGAAGCCGTAGGCGATGGCGACGTCTTCCATGATGTCGGCTTGGTGGAGGACGTCGGCGCGGGTGGGGGGGATGAGGACGGTGAGGGTGGAGGTGGGTTCGGTGGGGGAGGGGGAGGCGGTGTAGGACATGCGCTGGAGGAGGGAGCAGATTTCGGTGGGGGGGAGATCGAGGCCGCAGCAGGCGTTGATGTAGGGTATTGAGGCGGTGGTGGCGCGGGGTTCGAGGAGGGGGACGGTGCGAGATTGGGCGTTGTGGGGGGAGTGGATTTGGATGGGTTCGATGCTAGATAGGGTAGGGCAAGATTAGTGAGGGATGAGGGGAGGAGGACAAAGGGGCGGCGGCTTACGTAAAGGGTTCGGAGGTGTACTGGGAGAACATGGTGACAATGATGTTGTTACAGATCTCGGCTTTTGTCTTGTCGGTTGCTGTGATGTCGATAAAGACGTTGCGGGTTTCAAGGGTGATTTTGGAATGGTTGGAATTGATGATGGGCGGCATGGAGCAAACTGTGCGGTTGGCGTCGAGGATAACGGGGTAGACGGGCGAGTCCCGTATTATATGCAGATATCGTGACAAGTGTTTATCATTCTGGATAGTGGTTTAGCATGAACGCGTTGTCCGCCGCCATGATGGCCCCTTACTTCGTAGAATTTCATAAGCTCCACGGCGTTCATTGATTTGGTCTGATTTAGAGGTACGAATTGAATCTCCTCTGGCGGGAGCGCCTCATATGTGAAAGGTCCTTCTATTGTGTCAAGATCATGCGTTCCAATAGCCACGAGTGTCCGCTGTCTGGCCAGATTCTGATGGAGCTTGTCCTGAAGCGCAATGAAGGACTCATATCGCTCTTTAGTGAATTTGATGTTTCGCAGTATAGCCCCAGATACGAACGGCCGTATCCTCAATGTCTGCAGGCTTCTGTCACTTCTCTTTCCTCTGGTATAGCTCCCCGTAGGAGACCTACTTCTTTGGTCGCAGTGATGCTCTGTAGTTCGCCATTTGGAGGGGGCTTTAGCTTGTACTCTGGCGACAACTGCTTTCCACGGAAGATGTTGAGCATCAAAGAGATGCCCTCGAAGCATAGCATATCATATCTGCCCATATACCATCAGCCAATGGCACATTAATCGCCTACAAAGCACCAGCTTCACCTGTTGGCCGGAATTTCGATCTTTAGCTGCGCAGGGTCTTGCTTGCCGTTCACAATTGGCCTCTCGCTCGTCGACGTCTACATATGCTTAGTAGGATACGAGATCATGTTAAAGGATCTGGAACGTACGTCTTCATCGAGCTCGATACCTGCAGAGGTTCAGTATCGACGTCCTGTCATCCATGTAGAGTGAGCATACCAAATTCGAAACATAGTTCGTCAAACTCTTCAGTGGTGAATCTGGTCCTCAGTAAGCATAATAATCCGAGCAAGCATCCGTGATTCGGGCAATGTACCTACTCTTGACCTAGGGCTTCGAAGAGCGCTGCTTTGTCTACCGCAATTGTAGGCATTCTTGACGCTGTCTAGGGCTCGAGGTGCGCGCAAGCGAAGAGTAAGCTACCACAGTCATTGAGTAGCTCGAAAATATGAAGATCGAATACTTGTCAACGTGTGGAATGCGCCTTCAGTCGTACCTAAGATCGATTCTAGACTGTATTGCATGCAGTCATCAGCCCTATCAATGCCAAGAAGACAGAAATCTAATCGGGCCTAGGATGAGCGCCGACTTATCATTGACGTCGCGCGTGGGTCCATTCTGTCAGCCCGAAACACGTCAAGATGCTACATGATAAGGCATGGACTATTGAGGGTTTCACTTCGACCACGACTCTCACATCGTCAGGTCCACTAGCAACTTCTTCGACCTACGGCAGTGGCAGCGGTCTTAGCTCTGGTGCAATAGCGGGAATCTCTGTAGACTGGGCCATGGGTGGCATACTGCTCGTAGGTGCCATCGTAGGAGCTTTTTGCATTGGACGACGTCAAGAACGAGGCGGGAAAGGGTTCCGTTTTCGCGGTGTCGATGCGAAATACGCGGCCGAGGTGGACCAACATTTCCTAGGCAGAGACGCGAGATTGACCTCCGAGCAAGTCAACGAACTGGATGTCAGTGGTGAGCAAGTCAATGAGTTGGGTGTTAGTGGGGCGATGAACGAGCTAGATTCGAGACATTTGCAATGATGAGTTGTGTGAAGAAATTCGTCGATGATTGATCAATCTCACATCCGAGAAGACGTCGACCCAATTTATAGTCCGTCATGTCATTCACCGACAAGAACCTCGGAATGAGACGAAACAAAGGTACATGAGGAAGCGCGCGATCGATGTTGAACGTTTTTATGTTTGATGAGGGTCGGAGTGCTCGGTAAAATGCTGTGTGGGCCAGGGTTGGATTTCTGCGTCTTTTTTTGCCAAGCATTTGAACCGAGCTTCAAGCGAAGATCCCTGGCAGGAGCCCCGAGCTTCACAATGAAGCATGCACACGACCTTAAGACAACACGTACAAGCTAGTCAGAATCCTTAAATCTCCATCACATTCAAGCTTGCGGCGCCCTACTGATTGTCGCTCCTTGTGCCGTCTTGCAATACAGATCGTTTGCTAAGATACTGAACACTTTCATGATATACGGCTTGGGCTTGGACCGGCATCATTCCAATAGAGCTCCTCAACTCAGGTACTGCTGACAGGCTGGTGCTCCATCCCAGCTTCACTTGAAGAAAGGATAGCAGACACTCGTGAAGACGCGCTGCGACCATCTCAACCTGGCATACCTCCATTGAGTCTAGGAGCCTCTACGGCACGAAGTCAACAAATTGCCAGCTTTGACTTATTCAAGTGCAGCGACTTATTTCCTGAGCTATAGTTGGCATGATGGAGGGACAGAATCAGAATGATGAGCTCTACCCGATTGCGGTACTGATTGACGAGCTGAAGGTGGGATGAGTTGTCCTGAGACATGGTTTATGGGAGGCGACTTACAATGCATAGCATGACGATGTTCTCTTACGACTCAATGCAATACACCGACTTTCTACAATTGCTTTAGCCTTGGGAGCCGAACGCACGAGAGATGAGCTCATTCCTTTCCTAGATGGTTAGTCAGGCTACCCCTTCTGAATCTTTGGCTTGCGCTGACTCTAAAACCAGAATCTGTAGAAGACGAGGATGAAGTATTGACAGCTCTGAGCGACGAACTCGGGAGTTTCGTGGAGTATGTGGGTGGCCCTGAATATGGGCATGTGCTATTGTCACCTCTGGAGAATCTAGCAGCAATCGAGGAGCCGTTGGTGCGGGAAAAGGCTGTCGAGTCCTTGAACAAAATCTGCGAACAACTGTCCCAATCACAAGTCGAAGACTACTTCATACCTCTTACCGTTCGCCTTTCGAAAGCCGACTGGTTTACCTCCAAAATCTCCGCGACAGGACTATACAACGTCCCGTACAGCAAAGCCACTCCGCCGTCCCAGGAAGGTCTTCGTACACATTTTGGACACTTGGTACATGATGAAACGCCGATGGTGCGGAGGCAGGCGGCCAACAATCTTGCAAAGTTCGTCAAGGAGATGTCACCGGACATTGTCATAAACGAGATGATCCCACTTTTCCAGCACCTTGCAGGCGATGATCAGGATAGCGTGCGGCTTCTAACTGTGGAGATCTTGATCGCAATCGCGGAGGTGATTCCTAAAGAGCAGCAAAGTAGTCACGGGACACTACTCACCGCTCTACGGAGTCTCTTCGAAGATAAAGGCTGGCGGGTACGGTATATGGTTGCGGACCGTTTTGAGAAGGTACGATTAGATACATGAAAAGATAGGAATGCGATTGACATGCAGCAGATTGCCCGGGCCGTAGACGACGAGACAGTGACCAGAGATCTGGTCCCTGCGTTCGTCAAGCTCCTCAAAGACACAGAAGCGGAGGTTAGAACGGCTATAGCTGGGCAGATACCAGGTCAGATACGATTCGTGAACCACGAAGCTTTCCTACTGATTGGTAGCAGGGTTTTGTGGGCTACTGGATCGTGAAACGTTACTCAACGAAATTATGGGCAGCGTCGAAGATCTCGTATCGGACAGCTCACAACACGTACGTGCTGCATTAGGGACACAGATCAGTGGCCTTGCACCTATCCTAGGCAAAGAAGAGTAAGATCATCATTCCCATTGGATTTCGATTCCATCCTTACAAGTATTCAGAACCATTGCACATCTCCTACCTATGTTCCTACAAATGCTGAAGGATGAATTTCCGGACGTCCGTCTTCATATTATCTCCAAACTTGAGCTTGTCAACAAAGGTATGCAAAGCACCTCTTACAGAAAATCCGAGACTTACTTGGACTAGTCATCGGCATCGAACTGCTATCACAATCGCTCCTCCCTGCGATTGTCCAATTAGCGGAAGACAAGCAATGGCGAGTCCGCCTGGCCATAATCGAATACATTCCACTTCTTGCAAGTCAGCTTGGCGTGCAATTCTTCGATGAGAAACTAAGTCAGCTCTGTATGAGTTGGCTCGGCGACACCGTCTTCTCGATAAGAGAAGCTGCGACCCAAAATCTGAGAAAACTGACAGAAGTGTTTGGTGTTGAGTGGGCGCGGGAAGCCATAATACCAAAAGTCATGGCCATGGGTGAACATCCAAATTATCTTTATCGAATGACTACCTGCTTTGCGATCTCGGTAAGGCCGTTACTCCATTCCGCCCTTTACTTTAAGACTGACGTTTCACGTCAAGACTCTTGCCCCAGTCATCAACGTTTCCGTTATTGAAAGATCGATTCTACCCATGATGGTCAGACTAGTTTCCGACGACATCCCCAATATCCGGTTCAACGTTGCCAAGTCGTATCAAATTCTGATCGGCACCCTGAAACGCCTTCCCGCTGAAGGTACAATCATCTCCATGGAGAAGTCTGGTCACACACTCCCACCATCGCCCCGAGGCCAAGACATCATTGAGCAGCAGATTCTACCCAATCTGGAGAAGCTCCAGCAGGATGACGATGTTGACGTGAGATATTTTGCGACGACAGCAGCAGGAAGTATATCAGACGCCATGGCTACATCACCATAGACTAGAGTAGTGTGTGCAATGCGGTATTTGGGTCTTATAATACTGTTTTCAAATCGGGAAAGACGGGTTAGATGCATGGTTGAGATACCTACATAAACCATTTGAAGACGCAGCAAGCGCAAGTCCAGATTCCGTTCCAAGGTTCAGGGGCAACAGATCTCTAATTGCGAGACATACACGCTTGCCCTAGCGTTTTGAAGGCTGGTACCATTGTCTGTGCTCATGCTTGTTCGTTCATCTCTCAAGCTTGCTAGCTCCAATCTAAATTGGAAACACTGCCCACCAGGCTACCGAACTTATCCCTATTCGCCGTAATCCTGGCCCTCCTGCTCGCCTCCACCTTGCTCCTGCTGCTCTTGCAACCTCTGCTGCTCAGCAGCTTGTTGCGCCGCAGCCGCCTTCGCACCGTAGTCCTGGCTCATAGGCTGCACCGGTGTCTGCTCCTCCTTTGGTTCGATAATCGTAACAGAGTCAGGCAGGGACTTCTGCGGGCCAGCTTTTCCTTCAGGATCCGAACCACGCATGATCTTGACCTTGATGCCCAGCACACCTTGACGGAGGAGCACGTGACGAGTAGCGGAGTCGATGAAGTCCTTCGCTGGTTGACCAGAGTGGATCATGAAGCCGTCCTAGTAATCCTTCAGCTTGCCTGCCTCCCTTGTCCTTATAACTCTGCTGATACATACCGTGAACTTCATGCTCTTGGCTCTAGCAGCCCTCAGCTTCCCACTGACCACAACCTCGCAGCCTTTGGCCCCGCTCTCCATGATGAACCGTAGCACACCATAGCAAGCCCTCCTCACGGCCAATCCGTTCAGCAACTTGTACCGTAGAGATTCACATTGCGCGACGGCGGAGAGACCACGGTTTTGGACCTTGGCAGCGTAGAGGGACACGGAGTTCTCGGGGAACTTAAAGCGTTTCTGGATGAGCGAGGTGAGCTCGCGAATGCGGCGACCTTGCTCGCCGAGGACTTCCTGGGTGTGGGTTGCACGAATGACTGGGGAGCTATATCAGTATCCAGAGCCTTGGGATGAAGGAGGATATCTGCAATGGAGAAGACATACTGATATCGGTAACGGTAGGCGTAACGCGAACTTCGACGCCGGAGTAACCCTCCTCGGCCAGCTCGCGCTGGAAGAATTCGTTCAATTCGGCGTAGAAGACTCCATCGGCGACGAACTTCCTTCGCTTGGAGATCGACGCTCCTTGGGCTGTGGCTGCCATGATTGTGATTGTTATTGAAACCCGTAGATTGACGAACGCTGGTCGGAAGATGTAGTACCTTAGTGGGCGCTAGGTTTTGTGCGGGATCGACGCTCGCTTCGGAAATGGCACTAAGCCTCAAGGGCTTGCAGGGTATAATGCGTGGATGAAGCTCACAGTCCCATTAATCATAAACTCTACAAAACTAATCGTGATTATATGGTCTTTTTCTTCTTTGAGCACTTGCGCCATTGTCGACGTCAATAGCAGTACCTACTCAACTTTCATCGGCTCATCTGGCTAGAAGGGCTATTCGAGATGTCATGAACGGCTATGCGGAACATGGAAAGGACACGAATAGCTAAGGTAGCAGAGGCTCCGACTGATTGGAGGACTTGCTTACCAGCATCAGGTAGATGATGTGAAGCTCGTACGGAGAGGCGAGCAGGTCGAAGGAACTCTACATCTAACGCCCCACCATCTTATCTTCTCTCACACCCCGCCCTCTACCGCCGACTCTGCAGGAGGTCGACCTCGCGAGCTTTGGATTACCTACCCAATCATCCAAATATGTACTTTACGACCCGCCCCTCCTGCCTCACATTTACCATCTTCCATCCGCCTACGATGCCGAGACTTTACGTTTGTCTGTTTCTGCTTTACGGACGAGAAGAAGGCTAGAGATGTATACGACAGTATCAAGGCATGGACGTGCAAGCTTGGAAGGATCGAGAAGCTCTATGCTTTCGCCTACAGGCCCCAGCAACCGGAGAAGGAGGTCAATGGTTGGGACATCTACGACGCGCGACAAGAGTGGAAAAGGCTCGGCGTCAGCGAGAAGGGCCCTGACAGAGGCTGGAGAATATCAAATATCAATACAGACTATGGCGTAAGTCTCTGCCACAGTCGCGGAGGCAATACGTATAATTGATACTTTTAGTTCTCCCCAACCTATCCAGCACTGCTACCCGTACCATCCTCAATCACCGATAATACATTGAACTACGCTGGCAAATATCGGTCTCGCGTCCGATTACCAATATTGACCTACCTGCACTCTATCAATAATTGCTCCATAACCCGGTCTGCCCAGCCACTCGTAGGGGTGCGAGGGAATCGGAGTATCCAGGACGAGAAATTACTGCTGTCGATCTTTTCCACCTCGCACAGCGTACCATGTGGAACCCACACTCCTCCAGAACCTCGAAGTCGACAATCACCACGATCCAGCGAAGATAACACACCTTCAGTGAGTAGGGAGACGAGTAGTTTAGACCCTGAAAGGCTTGAGGATGAGATGATAGCTCAGACCAGCAGCGATGGAAAGACAGAAGAGCCACGTGTGTACGGCGCACAACAGCACAATCTCATCGTTGATGCAAGACCAACGGTGAACGCCCTCGCAATGCAAGCTGTGGGTTTGGGATCCGAGAATATGGACCATTACCGTTTTGCTACGAAGGTCTACCTTGGGATTGATAACATACACGTAATGAGAGAATCCCTGAACAAAGTCATCGACTGTTTAAAAGAATCCGATGTGACTCCGTTAGCACCGAATCGCGAGGCACTAGCCAACAGCAAGTGGCTAAAGCACATTACAGGCTTACTCGATGGAGCCAGCATCATTGCTCGTCAAGTGGCGCTTCAGCATTCGCACGTATTGATACACTGCTCAGACGGATGGGATCGTACAAGTCAGCTCAGCGCACTGAGCCAGCTGTGTCTTGATCCCTATTACCGCACGCTAGAAGGTTTCATTGTTCTAATAGAGAAAGACTGGCTATCTTTCGGCCACATGTTCGCCCACCGATCAGGCTTCCTTTCGAGCGAGAAATGGTTCAACATTGAGAACGAGCGCATAGGAGGTGACGGCATGAACAGACAAGAACTCGGAACTAAATCTACAGGAAATGCACTCGAGAACGCCCTTCTCAGTGCCAAAGGCTTCTTCAACAAAGACAATAGCAGCCGGGACTCTTTCGTGGACTCAGACGGTGAGTTGCAGCCATACGACGCAGCGACACAACATCTCAGGAAAGCACCAGTGCCCAGCAAGAGCAAAGAAGACAAAACAACCACCAAGGTCAAAGAGACCAGTCCCGTCTTCCATCAATTTCTAGACGCAACATATCAACTCCTGATTCAACACCCTACACGTTTCGAATTCAACGAGCGGTTTCTCCGGCGTCTACTCTACCATCTCTACTCCTGCCAATACGGTACCTTCCTCTACAACAACGAAAAGGAGCGCCTCGACAACCATGTCCGAGAAAAGACGAGGAGCGTCTGGGACTACTTCCTTTCACGCAAAGAACAATTCCTTAACGAGAAATACGACAGCACGATTGATGACAATGTCCGCGGCCAAGAACGACTGATCCTGCCCATAGCTGGCGAAGTCCGGTGGTGGCACGAGCTCTTTGGACGGACCAACACGGAGATGAATGGCCCGCCACCTTCTCACCGCCGTCATGTGACAGCTTCTCCGAGCCCAGTCACCGACGGAGCTCCAGCTCCTCCGACTGTGCTCACAGGCGTCGAAACAGCAGACAACGCTATCGGCACCGGCGCTCCTGGGAAGTCCGCCAGCGAGATAACCGCCAACGGTGCAGCCTCTATCCTCGCCGCCGGAGTGGCGGCTTTGAATGTTGTGGGTGGGAGACGAAGCCAGGATGAGCGAACGAGCGCTTCAGTATTGAAGCAGGCGAAGCAGGAGATGGAGGTGGAGATGCAATGAGAGATGGTTGGATGGCCTTTTCATGACTTTAGATATTTGCATATCTACGGGGTATTGGTAGGGGAAGCATTGCTTGGCGTTGGTATGTTGTGTCCCTCAGCTCATATAGTGTCTATCCCCAGGTAGATCAGTCGTGGAGGTCCACTCTCATGTTGGGCTTGCTTTGCATGGAGGGAGATGTAAGGATAAGACTACACATTACCTTTGCGCTTCCATACATTTACCTTGTGATCGCAAATTCGGTGGTTTACCTACTCCGTATATCCCTATGCAATACTCTCAGCAGTAATGTCATTAACTTACCTCTAATCGTTTCCTCGTCTTGCTGCCCTCACGTTTGCAAGTGTCACTCTTTCAACTTACGAATTCCCAACAGTACATACCACAATCTTACACCAAAGAATCAAGCAGTTGAAGAACCTCAAGGGACCAGTATAACACGGAAATAATTCGGCAGGTTGTTCGTTTGTTATTTTCTTTGATATTGATGTCTTCGTTTAGAAACACCGTGCCAGTGCCTGAGTTCCACTGTTCTATCTTAACTTTCAGAGATTTCTTTAGTGGGTAGTAATTCTGATGTGCATTATCCCCTCTTCTGAACTTCGTCGACCGCGGCGACAGCGCGTATACTACTCTGAGTACTTGAATGCTTCCATCGGTTCACTTTACCATTATCTTGATGTTCGTCCGGCCGTACAACCTATCAATGACTACTCTCCGTAGGTGCGCAGGTGGGTGACCTGGAACCAGATAATAAGGCCGAGGGAAATTTCAGGTTTTCTCGGTTTTCTTACGAGCAGTCCCACCAAAATAAGCGGAGCATTTATCGCCTCTGCCTATGGATTGAAACTGCGATAATCACTGACTGCGTATATCTCGATACAGTGAACCTTCGGCCTAAGCAATCAGTATTCCAAGACAATTGACTGCGTATAACGCAACACTGCTTACACCGAGGGTCTTGGCACTCCTGCCAAGCCTAGAAATCAACTATTTTAAATCTTTGCAGGGGTAAAAGTTGAGTAGGATTATCGCCAAACATTCAGGATTGACCCAAAGATTCTTGGCTCTCCCGTGTATTTTGTATAAGCATTCTCACCAAAAAATTCGAGGAGTCTATAACCTCTGCCTATAGGCTGAAATCACCACCAAAATCGAGAATTCCGAGCGACGTGACTGCACATAAACCGATACTGCCTATAAAGCGACTGTTTATAACCGAGGTAGACTGTACATGCTTACGAAAGATCCCAACACTTGACTACCTGACGCTTGATACTTTTAGGCGCTGCGAAATCGTGATTGATTATCACGCTTCGACAAACGTTTTGACAATTCCAGCTGCCTCAGCAAGCCTATTACATACTGTCTGAGTTCGCCCTTGTCCAGCTTGGACGAAGAAGACACACCTAGCAGTTCCATCAGCATGTTCCCAGCGTCACCCTTGGCAGCAGACGTATCTGACTTACCGATCGTCCTTTACCTCAAAATGAATGAAGATACACTCTGGTGTCGGCATCAAAAAGGCGGTCTCTTGCAGCATCATCCCTTCCAAACAATCCGTTTTCACAATCTTTGTGCTCTGCACCCTTGTTCTTTCCCACGCTGGCTCCTGGAATAGCTTCGGAATAGGCTCGTCATCGCTTACCACCTCCAGCAAAGCGTGTAGATGTGCCTTGAAGCCGTGACCGCGAGCGATCCGGTTTACTTGATTAGTATGCGCAATTGCAGCATCGATGAAAAGTTTGCGACACTCCGTCCGTGAGACCGTATCGTCGAGGGCCGAGGAACAAAGTACGGCGACCAGGGGTGTCACTGTTTGAATCCAGTCCACACGTCCATGGTGAAATCGCGCCATGGAGATGGTTTCCCATGCCGGAGGCTGATAACCGTAATAGAGGAGGCAGGCCAGCTGGATGACGAGCTGATACCCCGATTTTGAGGCGCAACCGTGTTTACGGAGAAATTGACTACCAAAAGCATAGACTTCGTAGTGGCTGAATTCGATAGGAGTGAAGTCTCTACTAAACCTGGTCTGGATATGACTTATTCGATGATCTAAGGCAGTATCCAGCACCAGGACCAACTCTTCGACAACAACATTTCCGGAAGCTGAGTCTGCTTCTATCGCAGGCAGAACACCGGCTTTTGTGCTGCAGTCATTGTCCAGAATGGCCGCCGTAATAGCTTGTTGTAGTTTTCTCACACTCAGACCATCTAGCATTGAGTGCTCCCCTATCAAGGCCGATGCGCCGTTGTCGCAGACGACGAACTGGAGATTCTTGTCACTCCAACGATTACTCGGGTCTCCAAAGAAGAACTGATTACAACGTTCAGAAGCTGTCTCAGGCGATCCATCGTCAAGACAAACAACAAAAGCTGCAGCCTCTACGGTTTGGACTATGTCTCCGTTGCTCGAGCACTCAGACAGCAGTGATTGCCGAACGCCCGCCCAAGAATCCCGGTCATCGGCGGTCAGTGAAGATGCGGACAGCTGCCACGTCTGCGAAAGCTCTATGATCCGTTCAAGAGCGTTCTCGAGATCCGACAGTGAGCATGTCCCGGTTTGATCCCTCCATGCGATCTTGAAAATGTGACCGCGTCTAAGGACGACCGCATGATCGTTGTCGGGATACTTTCGCATCTTATCCGCACGCACATTCGGCTCTCTGCAAGCATTGAAGAGCCACGCCCATGACTCTTTACATAGAGCTTCTCCGTGTAACTTGTCCGATTCTGAGCTCCCTGATAACACTTGATCTCTGAAATTATACGCTACTGCTGAAATGATAGCCGCTTTCTGTGCTTGGCCAATTGGGTTCTCGGTAAGGAGGTGCCCGCCATAGAAGGTCGTAAAAGGGTGGACAGGATCCCGTCTCTGAAGGTATATGTTTGATGCGTATAACTCATTCTGCCAGCTATTGAGCGTTGGGTCATCTGCTCGGGCTCGCAAGCGATCCTGAAGCTTGTTTCCAGACCCTTCGTCTAAGAATTCTTGGATGGCATCCTCGGCCACCTTAAGCTCTTCAGACGTTCGAGAAGAACGGAGAGACTCTTGGTACATGAGCAATGTGTTTTCCAAGTCAGGCAACGGAAGGGCGGGCAATTGGCCCTTGACAGGTGAAACGAGGTTACCTTTGTCTGTAGGAGGACTGGTTGTTCCGAGCTCGCTTGCGTTGTCTCTCCCGGCCTTATCTGACTCAAAGATCTCAGTCTCTTTCACAATGGCAGACCTGTCGTATATGAAGTCCGCCAATGCTGAAGCATGATCCATATTCATCAGCTCGGAAGGCCCAATTGAAACTCCACAATTCTGCAACGTCCAATCACTCAGCTCAAGAGTCATGAGAGAATCAAGGCCAAGATCTTCAAGTGGCTTGTGTAGCATCGCACCTGTATCCTGAGCCGATACAAGTTCGGCCAACTTCTTGACCGTGGCTGTCCCAATAAGATGTTTGATCTGAACGGGGTCCTTGATGGCTTTAATGCTTTCCTTGAGTGACTTGGGATCGTCATTGCCGCTTACTGGTTGGCTATCCGCGGTGGTTTCGATAACGCGGCTGAACATCGCAGAATGCACGTTGGCGTTGCGAATTCCGACTTGGGATAGCGATTCCTTTGTGAAGCCTACAATTGCGTGCTTGCAATTGTCCAATCTTGCTTGCGGGCTCATCGAGTACTCTAGTAACGACATCAAAACATCAATACTGACAGGCACAAGCCCGTGCTGGCGTAAATTGCGTTCTCGAACCCCGTCATTGATATCAGCACCCTCAATTATTCCAGGACTTACTGACATGTAATGCGTCTTTGGTGAAGTGTGGCCATAAGCAAAAGCATCTTGGAAAGTATTCCCAGCCGTATAGTTTGCCTGTCCTCTGGTGCCTACAGCAGCTGTTGCAGAAGACAGGGATACAAAGAAGTCTAAGGCATCGCTTTGAAAAGTTTGGCTCAGGTTACGGGTCCCATGAAGCTTGGTTTGCAGGGGGCCATTGAAATCGTGGAGCGTCATTCTAGCCAATAACCGATCCTGCAAGGCGGTCAGCGACGACGTACAGCAGAGTCCGCCAGAACCGCGAGACATGTTCGCTTACGATGAGAACGACGGTAGACTGGATGACCCCCTTGACGGGGGGAAATCCAGTGGCCACCAACTAGGATTTGGCTGCTTCAACATCTGCCGGTACAGAGACGTCGCATGCAAGATAGTGGACTCGAACCGCTGGAGCAATGGCTTGAAGCTTGTCTACCTCACCTTTCTCGTCAGGAGCACTCAACCTCCTCCGAGACAGTACGACGAGGTGACGAGCACCTCGATTCACCATAAGTTGACAAAGCCTACGACCAATGAAACCGAGTCCACCAGCCACGATATAGGTTGCATCGCTGTCCAGATTTGTCATCGGCATTTTGATGTCCACGAGCCCCGTCCCCAGACTCTCATCTGTACTTGGTGAACTCCCTGCTCCTAACAGCCAACCTGTAGGCCCTGGGGCTTGGACTATTCGAGGACGCAAGATCTGCCCATCACGGAAGACGAATTCGCGGTCACGATTTCGCTCACTTCCGTGCGAAAAGGTGAGATTGCGGCCAATGAAACCTGCTACTACGTCAGATACTACATCGCAGCAGGTTGCCCAAGGCTGCTGGATGTCCATTATAAAAAGCTGGAGTCCATCATTCTCAGCATGAGCACTGCGAGCGAAACCGTTCACCAAGCTTTTCTCAGGATTTGTGCTGGCTGTCGAATGAGCGCTAAGACTGATCCAAAGAATGCTTGCTTCGCTTGTGAAAAGGGTGATCAATTTTCCGAGAGACTGCTCGGATAAGTTGGCAAGTATTGGTCGGCTGCCGTCATCGAGGACGACGTAGATAGAGTTTTTGTCGAGGAGCAGACCTTCCCATGAAGTTTCGGTTACATTACTAGCCCAACGCTGCAGTCCAGAAACAAAGACCTGGAAGGCACCATCGCCGCTTCGTCCTTTCTCAAGACCCTCGTTTCGTAGTACCTCGATTGGTCGTTGAAAGCCACCTGCATGGGCTCTGAGATCTGATATCTTGGAGAGGTCCGCCACCGGCTCCCAGTTTGTTGTCCACACCGGAAGTTTCATACTCATTGAGTCTTTGTTTGCGTATGTGAAGCCTCTTATGCGCAAGTTCGATATTTGGACAACAGGCTTCAGCGGAGTGATCGCTTTACCGTTAGTCGCCAAAAGATCAACAACACCCCCTCTTGAACCTTCTGGTCTCATTATGCTGCTAACACCAAGTTGCGTGCCCGGTTTGGTTTCCATGTCGGAAGCAATTCGGAACTCCTCTACTGAGAGAGGCATTATGAAAGCATCACCCTTCTGCTCTCGATATAAAGGCAGGCTGGAATGCATCAACGCATCCAAAGTCGTTGGATGTATGATAAGTGGCTGCATGAAGTGATAGGGCATCATGCTCGAGATATCAGGAATTTCCACTAGGGCAGTTGCACGGTCAGGCGTATGCGTCCGCAGCTCTTTTACCATCGCAAAGGCGGGACCATAGTCGTTTCCGCACTTTTTGAGACCATGATAGAGCTTGTCCGCTGTGAGCAATTCTCCGCCTCCTTGACACGGTCTATTAGAGTTCCAGTTCTGCGCTTCAAATATCGTACTGTTCTCGTTTTCTGCAAGAGGTGTGTTACCTGGTTCGACCTCAACAATCCCAACGAGGCCGCTACAATATTCAGCCCAAGTACCCTTCAGGTCCATTGCTGTGATGCGAAACGCCAACCAGGATTCCCCACTCGATTTATGTGCCTTCGATAGAGGACTCAGACTCAGCTGCATCTCTGTCTTCTTGGATTGCCTTTGCAAAGTAAGAGCTTTGCTGAATGAAACGTCTCTTAGAACGTATGTCGAAGGCCGTTTACTATTTTGATGATCCTCCATGGTCTGGCGCTTCGCTTCGATAGCCATGCACATATATGCAGCTCCAGGAAACACGACCTGATCATCGACTTTATGGTCTTGAAGCCAGGGCTGACTCTCGATGGAGATAAGGTTCCTCCACCTGGGCTCGATTGGAGTACTGCCTGGAATCCGTACGCCGAGCAAATCATGATAGGGATATCTACGGAATCGGTAGTCTTTGCTGAGACGCGATTCATGCCAATAGGTCTCAGAGTGGTCCCAAGCGTACGGCGGCAACTCGGGGATGCATTTCGTAGAGCCTTCAGTTGCCGTCAAGGAAAATACCCTATTGAGATCTATCTGTAGTCCGGCTTCAAAGAGCTTGCCAACAGTCTCGAGAACTGTCCGGATTGCCCCCGACTCTCTCAAAAGAGTAGGAACGCATTGGCAGTCTAAACGCGGATAATTTGTCCTGACAATTTCCCTAGTCAACGGAGTCAGAACCTTGTGAGGTCCTATCTCGACGAAAACCAGACTGGTAGCAGGCATCGTTGTGACCAATGTTTCAGTACGTAAGACGTATTGGACAGCTTGACGATACTTGACCGTAGAAGTCAGGTTGGCCACCCAATAATCTGCACCGAAGTCTAACAACTTTTCTGCTCCTGTCACGGTCGACACAAATCTGACTTGCCCGGGGGCATAAGTCTTCATGCCTTTCAGACACTCCTGATACCATTCGGAAGCTGCAAGCATGTGATGTGAGTGGTACGCAGTATCCACGTTCAGTCGCCGATTTCTGACCGACTTGGAACTAAGCAGATGTTGGAGTTCGTTGATTCCTTCCTCGTCACCAGATACCGTGGTACTAGAAAGGCTATTGACGCAAGCAATAGAAATCTTGCCAGTACTGATTTGACTAAATAGGCCTTCAACTTCGTCTGAACCAAGGCCGACGGCCAGCATGGCACCTTTCGAAGACATTGATCTTCTGCATATCGATGAAACGAATCCGCGGTAATAGGCAACCTCTAGTGCGGACTCTTGAGATAGGATTCCGGAAGCATATGCGGCCGCGATCTCGCCACTCGAATGACCAACCACGGTCAACGGCTTGATACCGTAAGAGCCGAGAAGATCAACCAAGGCAATTTGCAACGCAGTACATATCGGCTGTGCCAAGTCGCTTTGGTCGATCCGAGATTCGTGGTTTTCCACTTGAAGTTCTTCGATTAAGTGCCATGGAGTTCCTAATCTTTTTAGAACAGCCTCTGACTTGACTAGGGAAATCCTGAATGGGGAATCTGGAGCAATAAGTTGGCGACCCATGCCGGCCCATTGCGCACCTTGGCCAGTGAATAGGAAAACAATTCTGGGTTCAGATAATGCTTTGTGTATCGCCTCCTTCATTGTCGCCTGGTCTAGTGCTTCGGATAGCTCGGCGCTAGAAGCAGCAACGAAGCTTGAACGCCAATCGAAGGTTGTACGTCGAGCACCGAGCGTGAACGCAAGGTCCCTCGGTAGAACATCGCTGTGCTGAGACTGAGACACCAGCCATGCTTGCAAGTTGATCAAGTTCTGCTTCAGGGATTGCGCCGACTTCGCAGAAACAGTAAATAGCTCAATTCTCCCCTGTACACCTTTGTCCTCATCACCAAGAATGGGTAATATGCGAGTGTTATTGACGTGCGCGACCCCGGGAGCTTGTTTGAGAACGACATACGCATTTGTCCCACCATAGCCAAAACTGTTGACCGAGACCAGGCGCTCCTGAGGATACGGCCATGCTACAAGCTTTCGTGGAATCTATACAAGTCAGCGCACCATTGATCATGGGCGTCTAAGGATTCTAACCTTGACATTGAGATCATCTACCTGTAGTTCTGGTTTAAGATGTGCTAGGTGAGCTTGAGGGGGTATGTAGCCTTTCTCGATGACTAAGACCCCCTTAAGCAGCCCAGCAAGGCCACTTACACTCTCAAGATGGCCAATGTTCGATTTTATGGATCCCACATATACAGAGTCCATGCGTTCATGACAATAAACTTTAGCAATTGACTGCATTTCGGCTATGTCTCCTGCCATGGTGCCAGTCCCATGAGCTTCAATGTAACCAATTGCTCGTGGGTGTACGCCAGACTTGCGAAGAACTGCTTCCGCCAGGCTCGCCTGTGCTTCACTATCCGGTCGCGTGATACCTGGGGTTTTTCCATCCTGGTTGACTCCAGTGCCAAGGATCACCGCCCGTATGGGATCATTACAACGTACCGCGTCATCTAGGCGTCTCAAAATGACAGCTGCACATCCCTCACCTCGGCCATAACCGGACCCTCGATGATCAAATGCGAAAGATTTACCTTGTTCATTGAGCATGCTTAATCCTTCAGCTTCCCATACACAGTGGGATCGAGGAACGAGTGACTCACTTGAAATTGCTCATACCAATCATATGATCTGGAGTCAGCATAAGGTTGACACCAGCAACTAGGACCATGTTCGATTCTCCTGTCCAGAGGTTTTGACAACCCTGATGCAGCGCCACGAGACTTCCAGAGCAGCCAGTATCCAGCGTCATAGAAGGCCCATGGAGATCGAAAAGATAGGAGATCCGGTTCGCCATAATGGCTTCACCAGTCCCTGTGATATGATATTTTGGGATATCGTCAAGGTCCTTAGATAGGTTCCGATCGTAGTCGTGTGTGAATGCTGCAACATACACTGCGGTGTCCGAGCCTCGAACACTTTCGATGGGCAAACCCCCGCTTTCGAAGGCTTCGTAAGAAAGTTCAAGCAATAGACGCTGCTGGGGATCCATGGAGCTGACCTCTGTCGCGGACAGACCGAAGAATTGGGCGTCAAAAGCAGCCACATTCTGGCCCAGAAAGTGTCCCCCACGGTGGTTGTGCCCACCTCTGAAGTCCGGATTGGGATGGAAGAAAGCTTCCTCGTTGAAACGGTCTTTTGGGACATTGGTCCAGCAATTACGTCCTTCCGCTAATGTCTGCCATAACTTTTCGGGATTGGAAATGCCACCTGGAAAGCGGCAAGCCATTCCAACTATTGCAACTGGTCGATCCATGGCTGACGACGCTCAAGAAAAGATCAATTTAGATTCTTAGTGCTCCCTCCCAGGCTCCCAGTAAACCAGAGTATAGCGATGCCCTGAGGAGCAAAGGTCCAAAATTCCCGATGTAGTCAGTTTAATACTTGACCCAGAGTCTAGGAACCACAGAGTAAGATAGGAGATGTCGATGCGTTACCTGGAGCAAGAAACTCGATCCTTGTGTCCGCAGGATGGCCAGCTTGTTATAAAGGTGGTTCGGGGTCGCTGCGGAGCAATGAAGTGGGAAGAAGGCACACTGGTTGACACAAGGCATTATATGCAATGTGGCATGGGGCTACAAAAAGTAAGGCAGCAACACTTGGCCGCTTCTGTCCACTCGGAACGGTCTACTCATCTTTTGCATATAAGAAGCATCCGCCTATGATTGCTAAATCGTTTACAAGCAGCTACGCATGGAAAATCGTAACCACAGCCGGGAGATCAGCTGATACCCAGCGCTCCGGCTGCTTAGGTACAGCAAGACTAGCTGGTATCCAAACGGAGCCTTGACTGCCGTACGAACTTAAGCACTCGAAGTTACCCTCTAGCATACGTCTCAGTTCGACAAAATGCACCAGGTTACCTGCGCCATCGGACTGCCCAGTCTCTAGCCCGGATGATTTATGCAATTTCTATGGTATCGAAATTTGGATGTCTTTGTAAGTACTCGTCCTTACTTCATCGAGCTGGTGGATCAATGTTATCTCTCCAACGGCACGCCTTACAAGCCTTGCTCTAGTCCCTGTTCAACGAACGCCAGAACCTCATCCAATGTTTCAGTCTCCCGCTTGCGTTTCGGTTATACCCTCCATTCGTGGGGTATTGTAGGCGCTTCTTCGTAAGGAGGCATCTCTTTCTGATATCTTGACGTCACTTGAACCCCATTGCTGTGTAAGTCTGAATGCTGTCGAAGCTCGGTAGACGCTTCTCCAGGAAGATGCAAGCCGCTATCAGACCCAGCTTGGCTGGCTAAATTCTGCATTCGCCCCGACCAAAATTTGCCTCGAGGCGACAGCTGCTTGTGTATAGAGGAACTCATTCTGGATATGAAGCCATCAGGTAGCAGAATCATGACTACCGGCTTACTCGCAACAAGGCTAACACAAAGTATGGAGACATTTGACTCAATTGCCTGCCATATTGCAAGATTAACAGAGTCCCCTTGAGGATATTAGCATAGCTGTGCTATCAAGACTTTTGGACATCGCCATACAGGTTGGATCGGTTTTGTCAAAGAACACTTGACGATATCTGATACAACTAACAAGACAAGTTCTTACGTAGATTAGTGACAGGTCAGTTTCCTGCCAGAGATGAGACACTCACAGGAACCCTATGAGGAGTAGCCCTATTAAGGCCATTTTCTGACGAATCGGCATTTGTAGTTTCCAAACACTCGGTAGAGGAGCGATAAGAATGGTGAAATCTGTCAGAATCCACGGTAGTGGGGTAATGATGTCTAGTACCCATTGGTCGCCACATGTTCCTTGAACGTCCGTGTCCCAAGTACTCTTGATGGGAGAACATATGAAAGCCGCTGCTAACGTAGTAGATATCCACCACGCTCCTACGATCAACATAAGAATAATTGCAGTTACGCGAAAGGCGCGGGTTACGAAAATGCGATACAAGAGAATGAGGATGGACATTTTTGCCGAGGCAAGTACACAAGGCTGGAGCACAGAAGCAGAATAGAAGACCTTGAGTTTTAGCATTAGCGACGGACTCATACATCCGGCGTACTGGGCCGCTAGTCGAGCTTTGGTCAGTCTCACCTCAGGGAAAATAAGCCTGATGAACATACACCAGATCAGAGTGACTGTTTCCGCGATATTGATGGCCTATGGCTCGTTAGAGTGGTATCGGAAATTGGTATGTAGAAGCGTACATGCGCCCACAAGAGCAACGCATCATCTATTTGTATTCGACGTCTCTTTATTCTGTGTGAGACAAGCCGGGCTGCAATACCCAAGGAGGAGATCGCCAAGAAGACAGCACCAACACTAGCAACTTCGGCATCATGGTTCTCTTGAGGCTGTGCGTTACCTCTCGCGGTAAGCCTGAGGATCATGTCTGCGATCGCACGCATCTGAAAGGCAAAACAAGAGATGGATCTTTCTTGAAAGCAAGCGAGCAGGTAGTTCGATAGATTCTACGGGGATTTTCGGTTCGAATATTGGAGAGGATAACTGCAAGATTAGAGGATCATTGCTCAAGAAATTCAAACCTTATACGTCATGGCTGCTGCAGGATTAGTGGTTTAGAAGGCAAATTGTAGGCAAATTGTAGGCAACGCGATCGGCACATCGAAGGCACACTGAAGGTGCGCTGAATGCATATCGAAGGCACGTCGAAGGCACAGTGTCCTGCCACGCCCATCCATAGGAGCGTTTTGATCGGCAATTTGCTACAGGTTTAATCCGAGGACCAGTACAAGTCGTCATCGGACGGAACCCACAGCCTGCTTCGTTGTTAATCACGCATAATGGTGTGCATCGTCCGATTTGACACCTGCCGTGTTGGTTGCCGCTGAGCGTTGGAGACGATATGAAGGATTCGGGAAGCCAGCCTCACACCACCCCTCAGTCATCCTGGAGGATGCGTCGTGCTGTATGGCCTATTGCATGTCCAGATCCGCATGATTAGGATGAACGCTTGGCCCTGCCTTACGGACAGCACTGCAAGGCGTGTTGTATCTCTGCAATACGTTAACCCGCTGTTACGGTTCGAATGTGGTCTTTTTGTATGAGATAGATGGAATGTGTGTATGAAGCGGGAAACACCGTGCCCATCGAAGGAGGAGCGGGCATCGCAGTTGCTCCTCCTACTTTACCTTCATACGAATGCTGCGAGGCTGAGAGCGGATTTGATGTCCGTATCTGCACCATTGCAAGCGCGCCTATCAGCACTCATGCTCTCATTGGGCGATAATCCGTCCTACCTGCTTTACTGCGGGTCATGTCCGTGCCTACTTTAGTATCAAGGCTAGTCTCTGCACGATACCTTAAATGGATATGGCAAGACTATGCGGCCTCAAGCTGAACTCGAACACAGGATCCTAACACTACTCAGCTTGCGGATTCTTAGTGGGGTGTCCACGGTCAGGCAGCCCCTTTGGTGTGCTCAGCATGGGCGGGGCATCAACGAAACCCAAGGTTCACCTAACGCTTTTCACCATTTACTACCCATCGTCTCTCGGCGAAAATCCAATAATCCGTGTCTAGTCCTTAATGATCAGACGTCCAATATGACCAACAAAGTGGGAACAAGCACCCAGCAGCACCTCCATACTGGAGCTGAACATGGCCACCTCTCTACTGAAGCACTCAAAGCGCACGAATTTGAGAAAGCCTATCGTGCTCATAGCTCCGTCTTTGAAGATTCTTTCTACAAAGTTCCACCTGGGAGTGCTGAAGCCCCAGCAGGTGCACTCTTGAAGGTGGAGCGAGAGGTTGACCCCAATCTCTATAACATCCCTCCGAATCATGCAATATCTCGGTTCATGTACCAGTCACAGAAATCCGACGGCTCGCTGGTACCAGTGACAGCTTATATACTTTGGCCTTACATCGCACGTACACATCGACAGGGGCACCCGGTAGTCGCATGGGCACACGGTACCAGCGGCGTCAACCCTGAGAGCGCTCCCTCAAATCTCAAGCATTTATGGCATGATTTTCAGGTAGTGTATCAGGTAACCCTCAACGGCTATGTGATCGTTGCCACAGACTATGCCGGGCTCGGCTTGGAAAGAGACGGTTTGGACAACGAAATAGTGCATGAGTACATGACAGGACCGGCCCAGGGCAACGATGTTATATTCTCCGTAAAGGCGGCCCGTGTCGCATTTCCAGAACTATCTGAGGATTTTGTCATCATCGGAGATTCTGAGGGTGGACAAGCAGCGTGGGCGGCCGCGGAGAGGCTCTACAAGGAGCCGCTCCCGACTCACCTTGGCACCATTGCTATCTCCCCTTTAACAAGGCTATTGAGTCTACCGGAAACCGGATGGGCCATACCTCTCCTGGTGATCATGCTCGTACCCGCATTGCAACAGAGGTTCCATGATTTTGGACCGGAGGATGTCCTGACACCAAAAGGGGTCCAGATCCTCCAAACATACAGGGCTCTGAATGGGTGTAATACACTACTTTTTCAGCTGCCATGTGCTCACGACACTCTTCGGTCTGATTGGCAGACCAACCCTCACATACAAGAATACCAGAAAACTGCATTCACCGGGGGCAAGCCGATCCGCGGACCTTTACTAGTGATGCACGGAGATAGTGACTCCATTGTTACGATGAAGTCAGTCACGGAAGCTGTCCATGCTACTGCTGAAGTGTGTCCCGCAGTCCACATTGCATATCACGTCTTGCCCAACGTTTCCCACGTACCTGGAATGTTCGCGGGGCAACCAATATGGATGGATTGGATCGCTGCAAGATTCGCAAGGGAGCCACTGGAACCGGGCCTATTTAATCATGTTGCCAAACCCATACGACCAGAGTCTACACAGTTAAAAGAAGCGAATTGGTATATTCAGAACAAGACAGAATCTTGGCAGTCAAGATAGATCTTACAGGCCATTCCTGCCCGCAGAATGCGGGAAAGCAGATTACGTAGAGCAGGAGTATCGATTTGATTTCAAGTCTCATGTGCTAGAACTCTCCAGGGTCGAATATTATACAAATTCTTTTTTCGACTTCTCATTCTAGTGTTCTGCGATCTGCAATCGGCAGGCCTGGGCACATCGATGATTGATGCACATACGTTGATCAATGCACAGTCCTTTTACTCAATTATCGCACACCTTTTGCGCACGCAATGCCGGGTCTTGCGTAGACGATGCATGTTCATCTCGCGCACCAATCACTATGCATTTCCTGGTCTCGACTCTCCAGATCACCGCAAGAGTTCTTATACATGGGTAAAATTGGGAAAGCGATCGACAAATTCTGCGTCGAATTCAGGCGACACGAGCTACATGCATACTTGTGTGATGCACGCCATAACAGTAGGCTAAACCTTCGTCTGGGTGTGTCGCGTTCTTGCCTTAGTAGTCAGACCTATGCAAAAAAAAAGAAACAACCCTCAAGCGAACTCTAGCGGGTTCGCTTATGTTAGAATCGCGCTAGAACTAATACTAGAGATTAGTTTCGACGCGATAATTGCACTAGCATTTAGCATGTTTGAGCACATTCGCATCGAGCATAATGTTCGTTATAACGTTGATTTATTTTTTTTTGCATTAAATTTGAGAACAAAACTCTTATTTCTCGTTATTTTAACATTATCTTTGATAATAACATATTAAAAACACTTATATTATATTTTTTAAACACGTATATGCAACTTTATTATTTAATAATCGCGAACATTTTGATTTTTGCGTTTAACAACAAGCTAATTTTATTACTCTTGTTTATGCTCTATTTAATAACATTCTTTTTAAAATCAATTAGCTCAATTATCGACTATAATATTAATTTTAACTAGATCAATTGTTAATTCGATATTCGATTTCAACTTTAAAATTGAATCGAATTGCTTAAAGAAGCTAGCTTATTACTATAATAAGTTTAGCTTAGTCGAAAAGTTACTATTTTAAGCAATTCGATTTTAAAAAAAAATCGAGAAATCGAATCTTGACGCTCTCACGTGATATTTTCGGTTTCTCGCAATTAGTCTAATTTTAACATAATAATTTCAAAAAAAATCAAAATCGCAATCTCTATATAAGCACAATTACTTCTCTTATAATCTCGATATCTTATTTGACGTTTCTTATAATTTTATTGCCTTGTCGATTCAAATTAATTAATTAATAACAAAAATTTAAAACGCAAATTAAATAATATTTGAAACACTTTGTCAAAATATAATACTAAAATTCTCGATATACTAAAACAAGATTAAATGTTAGATAAGAACAATAATAAAATATTAATAAAAATAAAGAGAAACAAGAACAAAATTGATGCAAAGAAAGTTAAAATACTTCTATTGCTTAATTTAGCTTTAATAAAGTATAAAACACAAAGAATTTAATAACTGTTAAATAATATCTTTAAAACATTGTTTGCAAAAAGAAAACAAAAAAGTAATAAACAAAGATTTAATACAAACGTTAAGAAAAGTAAAATTAATTTATTAAGAAAAAATACTAAAAATAACAACGTCTTTAATAGTGAGATTTTTCGATTGTTGCAAATATCGCAAATATCTTATTAATGTTAACAATTATTAAGAGACATAACATTAAACGCGTTGCAAAAGATATTTTCTCGAGATATTGTATTTTTATTTAGTAATAAAAAGCGAAAAAAATCGATTTATTTAAATAATTGCAATCTAAGTACAATTAATGTTACGCAACGTATTTTTGATTTTAATTTTAATATTTTACGAGACATTCGAGAACGCGAACGCGAAAAAGAGACAAAGCGCAAAATTACTCTATTATTTGCATTTCGAAATTTATAAAGAATATTGCATAATATTAAAGTTTTGCATTAAAATTTTAATTAAGATTTTTAATACAATATCTTCGAATTGTTAACAACAAAATTGCAAGTAAAAAATATTGTGCACTAAAGTATTGAAAGAATTTGTATTAAATTTATAAAAATAAATAAAAGTTAAGAATTCTTTGTTATATTAATCTTAATATTAATATCGATTTCGACAATATTAAATTCGATAATGTTATCGAATTTAATTTGAAATCTATAATATAAATTATATTTTATCTTATTATTGTCAAGTATTTTTAAACTCTTTATTCAAAGATTAATAGTAATATTCTTCATATATTTTTTTTTGTGCTTGATATTAATAATTTGATTGATAATGTCTTGATTAAACTTTATATATTCTTTGTGTCTTTTTTCTTAAATTAATAATTAATATTAATCGAGTCAAAAATAAACTCGAATATTAATTAAAAACGCATTAAGTAAGAAGCATTAAATACTTAATTTTCAAGCAATTAATTGCTATTAAATAAGAATTAAAATCGCTCTTATTAAAAAATCTTCAAATTTAAATTTAACAATTTCAATAATTAATCGATATCAAAATTAATATTACTTTATTTTGAAGATTAATTAAGTTATTAAATAAGATAATATTTTGCAATTTTTTAATAACAATAAAAGAATTTATTATATGCATTATGTGCAACAAAGTCTTCGCGTAATTGAAGGTTTCGATTTTCTTTACTTAAAATATAATAATAACTTTGCAAAATATATAACGAAATAATTTGATATTAATTATCTTAATAATATATTTGAGTGTTAAATATATCTTAATATAAGTATAGAAGTTTTAATAATTACGAAACTTCTAATTAATAATTGAGAGTCGATAAAGTAGAAAATTTGCAAAGAATTTTGTATATGTTTCTTTAATTTTGTCAAAGAATTAATTTTATAACAAATAAGATATATGTTTAATTCAAGTATTAACAATACGTATAACATAATTTTGAAAAATTAGTCTTTTAATAATTTAAAAGTTATTGAAACAAGTAATGCGTTAATGTTTTTATTTGTTTGTCGCATATTGCAAAGAGATCTTATTTATATAAAAGATTTTCTTTATATGTATTGTATATATAAGTTGAAGCATGTTAAATTTTAAATATTAGAAATCGATAAATAATAAAATTTGATAAAACTTGTTAAACAAAATTCGAAAGATATAGTTTCGCAATTAAATTGTCTCTTTTATTTGCTTATATATCTTGAGATTACTTGTAATAAGACGAAGATATTTATTATAAACAAAATTATTTAGATTAATTTTTATTTGCTTAAAATAAAGATTTTCTATAATTAGAATATTGTTGATTGTTGTGCTTTTATTTCTTTAGATTGACATTATAAAATATAATTTTGTTTTATGCAATTTTAGTATATAAAACTTGAGCATAAATGTAATTCAAAAAAAATTTATATTAATATACGTTAATAATTTGAAGAGTTTTTGAATAACGTTTTTTATATAAAAGATTTGAATCTTGTCAAATTAGATATTGCGTAAAGAAAAAAAAAGAATGTATTATATCTTAATGTTTAAGATTCTTATCAATTAAAGTTAAAGCAATAGACATAATTAATAATAAATGTTCTTTCGAAGTTTACATATTTCGATAAAAAGACACGATATCAAAATTATAAAATCAAATTATTATAACAAATATAATTGATTTAAATTTCTAAGTCTTCTTAATTTTCTTGTCTCGTCAACTCTTTAAAAACTCGAGATTATTATAAGTCAAAATTATTGTAAAAAGCTATTGTAAATTGCATTATTTATAATTAGATAAAATCTAGTAATTGACATCTTTTAAATAATACAAGACTAGTTCTAGTTAAGACTAGTTGATCCTAATATATAGATAGACTTTCTCTTATAATCAATAAATTATCTTTTATTTATTTCAATTATAATAGTAATAGCTTTAACTAATTACAATTCTAAAGCTTTATAAACATTATAGTTAGTCTTTGAAGCAATTTTTCAAACATTATTATCAAATCGCTTTAAGTGTATTATCGATTTTGATTCTATAAGTATTATAGATTGCTTTAAGTAGATTTTATCTCGATGTCTTCGTTGCATTATTATTATTATTAAAAATTCTGTTGTTTTCTCTATACAAGCAAATTGACGATATCGATTGACAAGTTGACTTTTTTATTTGAACTTATTTCGAATATTATTAATCGAGCTTATTAAATAAAGAACTTTGCTTTAACTTTAGCTTTTGACGATCTAAGTCTAAACAACGAAGTAGATAGCATTATTTATAACATTATTGTAGTTATATTACGATTTTTGTCGACGCAATTTATTACACGAATTATTTTTCGTGTCAAATTCGTTAAGATACTCAATTATTCAATAGAGTAAATTATTGAGCGAGAAGTTTTCGAACGAGCAATACGAATCTTTTGCGATGTTATTGCTTAGTATCGAAATATCGATTTTTATCGCTTCTTTTTTTAAAAGAACAACGTCTTTGTTATCGAAGTAAACGATACATCAAATTTATTGTTTATCGATATAACATTATTTAGACTATTTAAGTTCTTAAGTGCATCTTGATTACAACAACGTTTCTTTAATTTTAAGATCGAAAAAAACACTAACATATTGCATTTATTTAAGTTATTTATCTTAGAATTCAAAGCGATTGCTTTAATAGAAATTGCTACGTCGATTAAAGAAATAATCTATTACAAAGAGCTAAATTTACACGATTTTGTTATTAATTAGACGTTACTTTTCAAGTTATCGAAGATTATAACAAATTTTATTGCAAAGTAGCAACGCATTATTGTTGTCATTGTACAATAGATGCTTAATGCTTAACAACAATCTATTTTAAAACAATCGAAATTACTTGACTTATCAAGATTATTTAAATTCGCAAATAAAAACAATGTTGTTAACAACAAAAGTAGATAAAATCTCGACAATTTAGACTTCTTTAATTTTTACTATAATAATAAATTATTAAACATAGAAGAAACTCTTATAAAGCATACAAAAAAACATCTACTTTAGAAACATTTATTTATTTATTACTCGTACAAAGAAAATAATTATCACGAAGAACGATTAATTAATACGTGACAACTTATAAATGAGCTTACGTAATATTACGCTTAAGTAATAAATTAACGAACTCTTAGATACGAAGCGTCGCAAAACACGCATAACACTTTAGAAACAAAACAAATTGTTTAAATAAATTACGCTATTGCTTGTTAGATTTAAGAAATTAAGTAACGTAATATTACAAAGTTTTTTTATTTAAAAATATATTATTCGCGATGTTGTTAATCATCGAGAGTCTAGAAAGTATGTTCAAAAAATTATTAAAGTAATTAAGAATGTCGATATAAATTTATAGAATTAGTTGAATCTCATTTATAACGATATCGACATCGACGTTAAAATAGAAAATCTTCGACGTTTTAAGTCTAACATATTACTTAACGATCTATTAAGTAAGCTAAATAAGTTTAAGTATAATTAATAAACTAAGACAAACAAGATGCGTAGTACTTAAGAAGATTATTTGCAAAGTTAAAGCAATCGCAATTAGCTTACTAAACAAGACTCTTAATACGAAAATCAATATAATTAGTATGTAGACAATTGTTAATTGTCGTTTTTCTCTTAGTCTTAATGCTCATTTCAAGTTTCTAAATATTAGAATCGATTTTATTAATTTTTTCAATTCATTTAATCTCGTTATTAGAGTAATGCTTACAATAATTAGTCTTTATAGTCTCGTTAAAGCTATCAATAATAGTTTAATCAAAATTAACAAAATTAGCAAAATTAAAAGTAACAAGAATCTTCATATTAAAATTAATACTTAAATAATTAATTCTTGTTATTGTCTTAATTGCGATTGCAAATAATTGCAAATTAAGAAAACATTATTAAGTTTATTTTGACGAATTAGCGAGAATCTCTCAAGTTATTTGATAACGTCTATAGATCGCAATAAGTATATTAAGTTAACGTTACTAAGAACGTGACGAATTCGATAAAGCACGACAAGAACGAATTATTACAATAGAATTCGTACTATAAAGATAAAAAAAAATAAGAATTAAATCACAAAAATTATAATTAAATTACGAAAATAATAAACTATTATAATGAACGAGACATCAATTTTATTATTATAGCATCGAAATTTATATCGAAGCATCTTTGTACTAAATGTAGCAAAACGTTTATTTTACGTAATTTGTTATTCAAGTATCTTCGTTAACATTGTTGAGCGACGTTAATAACTATCGAAGCAAACGCTTCTATAGCAAACACTTTATAAATTAATTATGCTTTATTAGTTATTGAATCTATTATTACATTCAACATTATCTCGAATCAATTCAAAGAGAAGATCGACTATGTTTTTCGAAATTAACATTACGTTATTATTAAGTTAAGACTAATACATTTCGATAGCAAATCAATTATAAATTAAGAAGTCGACAATCGTAACAAAAAATGTCTTGATTTAGATTACTTAATTACTCTAGAAAATAGCTTCTTCTTGTTAATATAGCTAAATAATATTATAAAGATACACAAGCTTGTTTTATCGTTGCTTGTTCGTAAAGTCTACAACAAGTTAATAAAGATTAGCAAGTACGTTACAATAGACGTTTACATCGACGACGTTAATAAGAATTGCAATCTTGCTATCGTTCGATTTATAACAAAAATTTACTTAATAGATAATCTTAAAGTTAACTTGCTTATCGAAGTAAATATGCTTAAATCACAAAAAATAATTTTGAATTTTAATTATTATCTAGTAAGAATAGATGCTTTGCATAAATTTTATAGCACTTATTAATGTAATTAATAGAACTAATTTACACATTAAGCGCATTATTCGCGTACGCAAGATCTTTATCGTATAATTAAGAACAATTGTCAATGTTTTTATTATTTATTATAATAAACTCTCAAGTAATAAAGATTTTCTTTTCGAATTATAGTGTTTAAAATATCTTAAATATAATAACGAAGTCTTCGCATATATAATCAATGCTTCGTTGTTCTTTATTTAGATACACAATATTATCGAGATTCTTGTTATGCTATCGCGACGTACAAGACTCGATATTGTCGTCAAATACAATTAATAGAATTGTTATCAAGTTACTATTAATAAAGTACTTAAGACAACGTATAATTAAATGTTATTAAGAATCTTGAAAAGATTATAAAAGCACACTATAATAAAGATTGCAATTATTATGATTTTCGTTTACGTTGTTACGATTAAATTAATTGATGCAATTCTTGATATTGATAGCGTCAATTGTCAAAGACTATTATTAATTACTATAGTAACATCTATTCTTATAGATTCGAAGTTAGAATTTGTTTGTGAAAACAATATTATTATTTACGAAAAATAAAAAGTTATCTTATTTATCAATGTTGTAATAAACATTTATTAGAATCTCTTTGTTAATTGCGATATTAATATAAATATATTAAAGAAAGAATAAATATTTATTGATTTTAAACAAAACGTTGTCTCAAAGTTCTCTAAGATATATTTTTTGAATCAAAGAAATCGCGATGTAGTTGACGTTATCTTTGATAAGTTGCACGTATACAATATGATGCACTATATAATTAAGTTTATTCGTTATAATTATCTCGTCTTCGTAATATAATACGATACATTAAAGAATCGCAAGAGATGAATTGTTATAGACATTCGCAATCTTAATAAAGTTACGAAGATCAATAGCTATTCTTTTTTGTTACAATTCGACATTATAGTTTTTGTAACGAGCTTTTTATACATCTCTATTATAAATGCGATAGAATAATTTTATTAATTCAACGTGCAACGTAGTAATTGCGAAAAATTTATTGTAATTAGTTATTATAAGCAAAAGAAATTAAGCGTCGCTCTTATAAATTACAAAGATTCTTTATCTTATGTACAACGTTAAATTGACAAGTTATTACGATTGTGTAAGAAATATGTCAAGACATATGTAAATAACATTATTATATACTTTAGTATTCTAAATAAGCACATTAAATATTTACGTTAAATTTTTAATTTGCTTTGAAGCAAACAAGTTAGTTTAACATTCTCGAAATTACTTTGAAAAACTTAAAGTCGTTTTTAAAATTAACGAAATACTTAAGATTGTTTATAGAAAGATACGCGCAATATGCGAATTTATTATAGAAACAAAAGATTAGTTTTATTAAATTAATTTCTAATGCAAAGAATTCGACAAGAAAATGTTAAGTTATCAAGATTTGCTATTACAATCTTATTTATATAAAAACGATAATCTTTAAAAATCTTTAATTCGCATTTAGAAAATCAACGTTTCTAACTTATTATAACAAGAAGCGTCGTCTCTATATTGACTTAAACGTTTTTAAGCAATAAAAATTTGCAATTATTGTCTATTATGTACTTGATAATTTTGCGAATAATGTGTTATATTCTTGTATTATTATACAATTTATTATGTTTCTTAGCAAGTATCTTAATAATGTTAAGAAAAATTATTGATTTATAGAGTTTAAAATCGTCGACATTGTATAAGTAATATAAAAGATCAAACACATAATAGAGTTTACGAAGAAGTTATTAGTAATTGTGTATATTAATTATAGCGTTGTTGTGTCTATCTTATGTTAAACAAGTCTTATTATATTTAATATTAACAAGCTTAATTTGCGTCTTGTTAGAGTTTCTTAATATCTTTTTGAGTTTAACTTGTTTATTCGTTATAAATTCGATAAAGTAAATATAATTCTTGACGCGTTGTTTTAACTCGTTATTATAGATAAGACGTCGACAAACAAAATTGACGTTTTGAAGATACTCTATAATTTATTTATTGCATTCGATATTAAGAATCTTGTCATAAAAGCACTTTTATTACTAACTAAATAGATAAAGACTTATTATATAAGTTTAAGATTAATAATGTTGTCGACATGTTTGCGAATTTACTTGTAGAGCAATATAATTTTTTAAGATAAATTAAGCGCGAAGATGTCGAAACAATTGTGATTTTCGTTAATGCGATTAGCAAAACGCGCTATAATTAAGCACATCGTACGATAAAAGAACGTATTCAATTAAACTTTATAATTTATTTACGTTTTAATTAAAAATATACGATATCAAGTCTAGCTAACAAGAAGTTTTCGAATTAACGTGTTAACTCTTTTCGCGCTATTGAAGCGATTAACAAGCAAACATAACGTCTCGAATTATCGTTAATAATGCGCATTTATTCGATAATTTTTATTGCGCAACTAGAGTCGACAATCTTCGATTCTAATTTATATAAAAGACATATTGTGATCGACTTCTTATTAATTAGTAATATATACGAGAATTTAATCGCATTATTCTACGAGATTAAGTATTTTTTTGACAAGCGTATTACAAGAAACAAGTTTTATTACTTAATTAAATAAGTAAATTACGATTATCAATATAACGTATAATATTTTATCGACAATCTAAAGAACATTACAAATCTTATTGCGAATTACAAAATCAAAGCATCTTAACGTCGCATTGCTAAATTATATATTATAACAACATCTCGAATTTTACAATCAAAATCGAAAGTATTAATATTAAAGATTTTATTACGTTGTTAGCTTTTACAAGAAGCACGTCGATTATAAACAAGTAAACAGAAATCTTGATGCGATTTTTACTAATATGTGCAAGTAAAGAAGAATCTTGATGCGATCGATAATTACTTGCTATTATAGTTATGTATGTATTGCAAGCGAGAACGTTCGCTTTTTCTTCTTTTAATAACATTTGTTATAAATTGCATTATTTATAATTAGATAGAATCTAGTAATTAACATCTTTTAGATAATACGAGACTAGTTCTAGTTAAGACTAGTTGATTCTAATATATAGATAGACTAGACTAATCGTTGGGCCAGATTATGATATCATCCCTCTAGTTCGACCCGACGTCAAGATTGGGTCGCGACGATTTTTTGGAATCGAATCGCTCAAAGTAGTTTAGCGCGAAGCGCGCTAAACTCCTTATAGTAATCGACTAAACTACTTTGAGCGATTCGATTCTTCGAATTTTTTTTGATCCAAGTCTTGACATTTGCACGTGACATTTCGGGGTCAACGCAACTAGTCTAAGATAGACTTTCTCTTATAGTCAATGAATTATCTTTCATTTATTTCAATTATAACAAAAGTTTCTTTATCGCAATAAGATGCGTTTTTGCAAAGTCAATTAATTTGTTCAATTAATTTTGCATTATTTTATAAAATATTGTTAAATTAAGTAAGTATAACAAATTTATTACTCTTTGTTTTGCGTTATTTTGTTACAAATAAAGCGCAAATATAATTTAAAAATTAAACAACAATTTTGAGCGCAAAAGATAAGAAAGAGTAAAGAATATAACAAGTTGCTAATCGATTATATTCTTGAATTTTGTTGTTTTCGAATTTTAACAAGTAACAATAACAATAATCTTCTATTAACAAGAAATAACAATTTTTATTGTTTTCTTTGCATTCTTAAGTTTAACAAAAAAAATTCAATTAAGATCTACAATAAGCTTTTGAAATTAATTAAATAATTAATCTTTAATTAACGCAATAAGCTTTTCGCAAAAATTATTAATAACTTACTTTTAATTATAGCGATTTATAAATTAATTCTTGCAAATTTCTAACATTTGTAAAAATTCTTTGTTATCAATTATTATATTATAAACAAAGTTAAGAAAGTTTTTGTATTTTTTTTTTGAAAATTTTATCTTTTCGAAAGTAAATAAGATTTCGAAGATAATTGAATAAAGTTTATTGTTATTGCTTTAGTAAACTATTTATTTGCTTTTATTTTTAAAAATTAAATTGCTTTGATTTTCGATAATTTGTAAAAAAAGAAAATTGATTTTTAATAAATAACTTGCGATTAAATAATAACAAAAATCGATTGTTTATTAACGAAACTTAATAAGAGAAACGCAAATTGCGACAATAAAAAGTCGAAACAAAAAATAACAACAAAAAGAACTTCAATTAAGTTAAAAAAAAATAAGAAGTATATTGAAAAATTATTTATGATTAATTACAATTGAAATTGCAATAAGAAATTAAGTAAGATAAGTATTTATATTTGTAAAAAAGATTGTGTGCAACTTAATTAATCGTACAAGCAAAAGTAAGCTTGTTATTTAAATAACAAGAATTTTCGAAGCGTCAAAAATGCGTCGCGCATTTTTGATTATTTAATTAATAACTAAAATTTATTAAATCTCTTATTTATTAAGATTTCTTCAATTGTTATTCGTCTTTCTATCTTTCTATCTTTTGTTTGCGCAAATTTTATTTATATTGTTCGATATTAATTAGCGTAATCGTCGGGTCGAGTTTCAACCCAATCGAATTAACTCGCCCAACCCTAACCCTAAAGTCAGGCAAATTTCCTAGCTCAACAGGGTAAGACGAGCGAAGAATGCGCGCCAAGTTTCTAACCCGCCCCCCGATCACGTGACGTCACGTGACGCGCTAACCATATGCGATTAGCGTGAACCTTGCGCTAGTTCGATCGAGTTAGCGTATAGATAAGATAAGATAAGATAAGCGAATACTAACGCGACGAAGTTAGCTTGAGTTCTTGGCATTGACTCGACGAAACCCAATCCTAAGATCGAGTTCGCGCCTTGACCCTGACCCAACCCTACGGGGCCCAAGAGAATGAGTCGGGTTGAGAAAAAAGTGTCCGATTCGACCCAACGATTACACTAATATTAATACTCTTATGTTAAAGACGAAGTTTGCAATTCTTGATCGACTTCTCTTTGCAAATATATCTCTTACTTCTTAAAGAAACTATTTGAAAAATAAGTTTATTTTTTCGTTTGCATAACAAACATTTAGATTTCTTTAAATGTTCTTAAAGAATTAATTTGCTAATAATTGATAATCTTTCTAATCGAATTATAATTGTTATTTAATAACATATTTGTCTCTATTTTTACTTGTAAGTTATTTTAGTTAACTTTGCAAATTAAGATACTATTAATAAAATTTCTCAAGAAAAGTTAAGTTAATGCGAGAAATTTATTTTTAACTTAATTATATTAATTGTGCTTCTTAAACAACAATAGAATTAAAGCAATTTGTTAAGCATAATAAATAATTAGTTAATTAACATTTTTTGACTTAACGTTATTAAGAGACTTTTTGTCAAATTAAATTGCTATATATTAGAATAATATTGTTCTTCTAACAATTTTTTCTTTTTGCGCAATTAAATTATACACAATTTTAGATCGCGTTATATATATATTTTCTCGATTACAAATAATAGATTTTAGATTTTTGTACTTCACAACATTAATTAATCTTTATATTAATGTAAGATTCGAATGCGTTTGTTGCTTGTCGACGCATTAAGATATAAAAGACGTGAGAGATAATAAACTTTCATTACTATCTTCAACTATATAAGATAGATAGTAATAAGACTAATCGTTAAAAAACAACGAGAAAAGAACTTTCTTTCTATTTAATATTTGTTATAATGTGTGAGTCTATTTCTCGCTTTCTAATTAGAAAGAAAAGACGTACAATTTGAAATTTTCGTAAATAGTCGAGATTACGTGTTCTGTTATATTCTGAAACGTTAGCGCGTTAATAACGTTATAATATTATAGTTATCTTCTCTCTTAAAGCATTGATTTTCAATAATGTAAAAAACTATATTAGTCTCACACAAGACGAAGACGTTTGTTAAGCGTCAACGTTACAAAAACTCGTTAAAAATCTTTTCAAATCTCTTTGAAAAATTGAAAGAAAAAGAGTTTCTTGTTTGATAGAAATTAATTTATGCTTTAGTTCAACACAATCTGTAAAACAACGTAATAACGACAATAACAATTTATAATAAATTATCGCTTTGTTGTTATTATTGTCAAAATTTCAAATAGAATTTAAAGTAAAGTTAGCGTTACGCAGACGTCAAATAAATTATAAACATAGATATTGTTGTTTCTTTTTTCTTTTCTTTCTTTCTTTTTATATTCTTCTTAATTGCAATTGCTTTTTTGTTATAAGTAAATTGTCGCAAAAACAACAATGCGTAAAACTTATATATATAGTGTAAATATTAAATTACTATGTCTTTATCTTTATTTTCTAAGAAGTTAAGAAATTGAAAGAGTAAATAATTTCGACATCTTATTACTTACAAGAACTAATATATTATAGTTTGTAATAATTTTTTATGTATAACTTGTATAAGCAAGCATATATGCGTTCGCGAGAAAGAAAAGTATTTGCACTTATTGCAAAATTTTTTATCGTAAATTAAATTGCTATATTGCAATATATTTTGTTTGCATTTACGATATATTAACTACTAATATTTATTAGTTTGTTAAACGTTTTCGAGATCAAATAAAAGTTCTTGTCGACAAGCATTATAAGACGCTCGAAATCGAAAACACAATTATTAAATCAATAAAACGCTTACGAAAAAGTGTTATTCTTGACATAAAAAACTAACGACGCGATAAAAAATTTATTTTATCGACAACAAATTGAGCGCAATTTCGTATTTATTAATTCGAATGTAATTTAACTCGCGCTTTAAAGTGTTAGATTATGCTCGAACAAAAGTTCGAAAAAACAAAGAAAAATCGAAATAAAGTTGTTATCAAGATAAAGCAATTAATCGATCTTCTTTTAGAGCGTATATTAACTATAAGTGTTTTTGTTTACTTTTCGACACATTTTTCTATCTTTTTTCTTGTCTATTTTGATATGTCGTACAATGCATTGACATACATTTATAATTCGAAAAAAAATAAAAACAAGAACAAGAACAAGTTGTTAATAAAGATAAAAAAGACAAACTTAAAATAAATTGTCTCTAAATTTGTCGTCAATCTAAATTGAACAAATTTGAAAGATTCTTTCGCAAAGTTTTACAACTTTGCGACTAAATTTCGTCACAATTCTAAGTCGTTAACGAGATTATTAAATAATAATTTAATAAGTTTTTCTTTTACTTTCGTTTGCGCTTCGTTTATTTATACGTCTATAAAAGATGAAAAACGCGAAAATGCATATAAATAGCAAGATCGAATTTACAACAAAAATAATAAAGATTAAGCAAAATAAATTTTTTGCAATTTAACTTTTTCGAAAGAACGCGAGTGTTTCGAACAATTTTAAAAATTCGTTTACAAATAATTTTGCGAAGTTTGACAACTTATTTTCGAATAAGTTTGATAACTTCTTGTATTTGTCTAAGACGAATTTGACGAATTGTTAAGAACTTGTTAAGTCGCTATAATACGTTGTTAACTAAAAGAAAACAAAACAAATGCATTATGCTTTCGCGTATAGATTTTCTTTGTTTAATATTAATAAAATATAATGCACAAAATTCAAAATTATGCTTTTAAGCATTTATGTTAAGAGAGACGATTTTATTATTTCTAATATCTTGTGTAACGAAATAAAAAAGTTTTTCATTATAAATCTAATTAAATACAACAGCAATGCGACGACAATTGCGCGATATTGCTAACATAGTTGTCGTTGTTGCAATATGCGTCGCGTTACTTTTTTCGCTTTCGTTTACTATGCGTTCACTTTTTAAACTTCTTTCGCAATTTATTAACATTATTAAGAAACTTTTCTCTTAATTATTAATTATACTTCTTGTCTTAATTTATTTATTTAATCTTATATTATATTTGTTTTTTTGACTTAATTTTGTCTAGAATCTCTTCGATCTTTTATTAAAATATTATTATTAATAAGTTTCGAAGTTTGCAATATTTGTTTTGTTTACTTGTTATTAACGCGATGCAAATATAATTTTAAAAGTAAAACATAAAAAGTATTATAAATTCAATAGATGTTTAATAAGATAAGACGATAAATTTGCGTTTTAATCTTATTTTTAATTCTAAACAATTCGATATATTTGTGCGACATCTTCTTGTTAAATCTCTTTTGCTTCAAATTTCTAATCAAGAACATAATTAGTTTTTTTACAATAAAACTTTTTGATTTATGTCTTTTATTGTAGTACTTTGTCTATTACGCGACAGCGTTTTTAAGACATTTCGCTAGAACTTTTCTTAAATTATAAAGCTATTTTATGCGTTTTTGTGTCGATAATATTTTCTCTTCGATAAAGTTGTTCTCAACTTTATAATAAATCTTCGAATAATAATTGTACATTAGATAAAACGACGAAGTCTTAACTAAGATGTAATAATTATTGTTATAAGTAAATTCTATTATTGACAATAAATTAACTTATTTTATTTGTTCTAAGTCAACGTAAGTGCGAAGATAGTACTTAAGAATTGATTTTGTTGCTTGATTAAATTATTTGTCTAAGAATAAAAGACAATATTTAATTGTTTTCTAATTTGTGCATAAAAATATATAACGAATTAAAAAACATTAGTAAAGATAAATTCTTTGTCGCTTATTATGTTAATTAACATTTCGAAACGTAAGACAATTTTATCGAAAAACACTTTCGCTAGTTTTGCGACATTAATTTTAATAATTACAAATATATATTTGATTATTTTTGTATAGCGATCGACTATTATAAAGATTAAGTTATATACGACTTTATAACGCTTGCTTGACAACAAATTCGTTACGAAATTTATAATAATTTTCTTTTATAACTTTTTTGCAACAAATAAGAATCGAAACTTATTATACAATTTATAACAAAAAACTTTGATGCATTAATAGATATTATATGTTTTAACATATACTTTTATCTATTTTGCGCAAACGAATTAGAAATATTTTCTCTAAAATAAATTTAAAATTTTCTCGATTTAAAAGTGTTTTGTTAAAGAGTCGTTATAATTCTTGCGAATTAACTTCTTTTTAATAATTATATTTTTTGAAACATAAAGTAGTTCGTTATGTTTAACGAAATTTTCTTAATTTAAAGATTATGTCTTTTGTTAACGACGAAACAACTTTTTGATTTCGATATAAATCTTCTCGACTTAAATGTCTTTAATCTAAAGATTCTTAATCAAGAATTTTATTAATTTCTAAAATTTTTTATACGATTTCTTTGACATATCTTTAATCACTTTTCTTGAAATAACAATCTATACATTAGTTAGTTAAAATAAAAATTCTAATTTATCAAGAACTTTCTTTTTACTTTATAATCGCGAGATTTTTGCGTTACTAGTAAGTACTTTTGCTAATTGTAATACAAGAATTAGATTATTTAATATCTCTTGTTTGCTTTGCGTCAACGAATTTTCGTTAAACAACAACATTAATTTATTTTGCAATATCGATAACAATCTTGTATTTAACAATAAAATCTCTTTATAATCAAGATGTCTTAACAACTTATTTGTCGAATTTTTTTTACTTAAACAATAAAAGATTTCAAAGTTATAAACGACTAACTTGAGCGCTCAACAAACTTGTCTTAAATTTAGCTTTTTTTAACTTATAAACTTTTTAAGATTATCGTAATTTAATTATATCTCGATAAAATAAGCACTATTCTTTAAATAATATCTTTATTACTTAAAAGTAATTACAATAGTTAGCAATTCTTAATTATGCGTCTTATAATTTTGTTTTGTCAAAATTATCTTTTGCGATTAGAAAGTTATCGAACATTAGTTTTTGTTATTATTTTGTTAACTTAGAATGCTCGCGATTGCAAAGTTAGACGCGTTAGTTTTTACTTTAATCTTCTTGTTCGAATTGTAATAACAAAGTAATAAAGTTGACATAAAAATGTTGCAAAGCTAACAAAACGTCTACTCTACTTTATTCGATCAAACAAAAGAGTCAATTTTTTTATTTTTTTTACTTTCTTTTAATAGATCAATAAAAAGAGTAATTCTTTTCGAATAACAATGTATAAAGTGTCTATAAAAGTTTACAAAGTTCAAAAATATCTAAAACTTACAATAAACTTTTGATTTAAATTACTTTTTAATTGTTTTAATTTTTTTCAAATTTATTTATATATCTTTTGAAGACACAATAAAGTTTTGAAATTCAATTTTTGTAATGTTAAACTTACACTTTTTTAGATTGATGTACAACGAATATTCGCGAAAACGTTTTAACATTTGTCTAATATAATGTTAGTACTTTGTCGAATTATTATTGTACATTAGTATGTTATTTATATAAATTATGCAAGTTACATTAATTAGCTTTCGCAAAGTTTTATTAATGTAAATCTAAAAAGTTGCGAATGCATTTGCTAGTTCAAATAACATAACTTAATACTCGAAATGCTTATAGTGCGTGCGAAACGTTGTCTTTTATTTATTATTGCGTTTTATGCGAATGCGATAATAGACGTTCTTTAGATTTAAAACGATAAAGCGCTTTGTTTTGCATAAATAATCTAGCGTTTTCGTAATTAAAGACAATAAATAACGATTCTTAATAGTAATTGCATTTAGATTTTAATAATCGACGCATAAACATAATCTATTGTTCGATTTTGATACAAATAGAATAAAGACGTTGGCAAACAAAACTAAATGTTTAATTTAATCTTTAATTAACGTATTATCGAGATATTGTCGAAGTATCGTTAGTTTGTTTTGTAAAAGATTATAAAGAGATATAAAAGATAACTCTTTGTCGTTCTAAAACTTAATAATATAATCTTCTCTTTTTAATTCTAATAAAATTTCGATTAATTTATTATTATAGACATCTTTTAAATTTCTTAACTTCTTAAAAATATTAGACTTTGTTAACTTTTTGTTTGCCGTCTTCGTAACGTTAGCGCAAACAATAATATAGATTGTGCTATACTTAACAAAATCTAAAACAAATTGCCTAAAATTAATTATCTTTAATTTATTATTTGCAATCTTGAATTATTAGTTTTGCATCTTCGAATTATTCAATATATCTTACTTGACTAGTATTGACATATTTAATATAAAATCAAAATTTATATATTTAACTAAGTAAAATAAGATAGTGTATTCTTGATATTTATTTTATAAGTTAATTAAGTAATAGATTAACTTATAAACGTCGTAACAATAATAATTATTATTATTAAGAAAATTCGATATTAATAAGATAGCGAATGTAAGTTGCAATTTTTATTGCATTACATAAACATAATTAATAAGATTTAACTTAACTCTTGAATTGACTAAATTTGTAATATGACGTTCGTTATTAAGAAGTCGAGTTTAATCTTTTACTAAAATTAAATTTATTATCTTTATTTGTCTTTTTTGCTTTGCTTGCGAGACGTCGACGAAGTTTAATCTTTTTTTACATCGATTGTAATAATAGCGACAATAATAAACTTGTCTTATTTATATTTATTGAAACACTTATTTTTGTAATGCTTCTTTTTATAATATTTAAAGCATTTGACGCGACTTAAATAATTTGCGTTACTAATTTCGTAAACTCGCTTGCGCGACGTTAACGAATCTTTAGAAATATAGAATTTTTTGTTTTTAATAAACTTGTCAATTTTGTTTGAACAACAATTCTAATAAGATTTGTTTAAAGAGACATTAAATTTTTTTGTAATTTGCTAATTATTAAAGTTGCTTAAGTTTGCTTCGCGAATGCGATTTAGCATTTGTTCTTGCATAATAATTATAATTAGAAGCTTATCGCGAGTGTTCAATACGTTATTAATGTCTAGAACCTTTACTTTTAAATTCGACTTAAGTTTAATTAAAAAAATATAGATTTTATGCTTTTCTAAGAACGACAATAAATAAATCTTTAGCTTATTTAAATATTTCTTAAAGATAATTATCTTTTAATCTAACTTTTGTTTAGCGTTCTCTTATCTTTTATAGACGAAAAGACAACAATTAGCAAAATTAATTATCAAATTTAATAGAAACTTTCTAAATTTTTCAAAGATTTAATTCTTTAACTTAGTATTATTGCTTGTTCTTAAATATTATTGCATAATAACGTTATTTTTCAAGAATAATATGCAATAGAGAATTCTATTCTTATTTGTAATAAAATACGTCGAAGATTGTATTATATTAATGTCGATTTTGCAAAATTAAATAATATGTTTATTTACGTTTAAACTCTTGTATAATTTTAGCTTTTTAAATTTTAGAAATTTAAACATAATCAACAACAATGTAATAACGATTTAAGAAATTTGAAAGTTTGTTTCTTCGATTGCTATAATCTAAATTTGCTAAACGTTTCGCAAATCTCAAATCTTCGTTATTAATGTTTTATTCTACTAATGTAAAGTCGAAATTCTAATTATATCTAAATTATTATCTTTGTTAACGTTACGTTAACGACAATTATTTTCGTCAATATTTCGTAAACAATTGTTGTCTCGAAAAAAATCAAATTTCTCGAATTCTAATTTAGTAATCGAATAATCGTTATAATTTGAGTTGTCTTAATTCGATATAATGCTATTATGTTTCGAGTCTTTTTCTTTGAAAGATAAAACGATTAGAATTGTAAAATGCAAATGCGTTTGCTACTTGTTAACGCATTAAGATATAAAAGACGTAAGATATAATAGACTTTTATTACTATTTTCAATTATATAAGATAGATAGTAGTAAGACTAATCGTTGAAAAACAACGAAAAACGAACTTTCTCTCTATTTAATACTCGTTATAACGTGCGAGTTTGCTTCTCGCTTTCTAATCAAAAAGAAAAGACGTACAATTCGAAACTTTTGTAGATAGTCGAGATTACGTGTTCTATTATATTCTAAGACGCTAGCGCATCGATAACGCTATAATATTACAATTAATATATTCTTGAAATTATAAATGTATGCTTTTTCGACATTAACTAACATATTACGTTTTTTTATAGTATTAAATTATTATAATCGAATTTTGTAATAAAAGTCTTTTATAATTAAAGTGCAATTATCTTCGAATTTATTGTTCAAAAATACAAAGTCTTAAATTATATTATAATTCTTGTCGATTTCGATATACTTTGAAACATTAATATTAATATAAAAGAAATATGTGTTGTTATTTTTGTAAATGTATTTTACGTAATATAAATAAGAGATAAGTTAATAATTTCGATTAAATCTTAATACAACGTAAAGAAGTTAATAAAAAAGATTAATTCGAATAATTTGCTACATAAGAGAATATATTATATTGCGAAATTATTTTAAATTCGACTTATTATTGCGCACGTTAAGATAATAAAAATATATATTGTATTCAATATTAATTAGATCTTTAATTCTTGATTTATAATTATTCTTGTTAACAACATTATTTTAAAGTTATTTAAATAATTGCGATGCAACAATATTTTTGTCTTAATATTAATTCTTTCAAACATTAAGATTTGCAATCTTAATAACAATTATTCTAACAATATTCTTGTTATATTTAATTAAAAGACTAAATTTCTCAACAATATATTTGAAGATTTTTAAAATATTTGTTTTATCTCTTTGTCGACTTGTTATTCTTTAATAGTTCGAATTTTTGCACTTTAATAAATCTAGTGCAAGACGTTTGTTATATGCTTAAATAAATCAATTCTTACTAATCGAAGCTATTATATTTGTTTTATTGTTTACAAGTCTTACAAAATTAACAATATTTCGCAAATAATTAAAATAAATGTGTTTAAAATTATTTGTTAACAAGAATTTCAACAATAAGCGAACGACTCTAAAGTATTGCTATTTTGTACGCATATTTGCTTTTTCTATTATTAATTGTCTTATGCGTAGCGTAATCGACGAATTAAATTTCAATTCAAACAAGTTAATTCGCTCAATTCTAATCCTAGAATCTAGCAAAAATTCTAGCTTAATCAAGTAAGTCGAACGTATAAGACGCGTCGAACGCTCAATTCAACTCGTTCGATTACGTGACGTTACGTAACGCGCTAATTATATGCGATTAGCGCGAATTCTGCGCTAGTCTAATCGAGTTAACGCATAAATAAGATAAGATAAGATAAGCGAATGCTAACGCGACGAAGTTAGCTTAAATTCTTGACATTAACTTGACGAAATCCAATTCTAAGATCGAGTTCGCGCCTTAACTCTAACTTAATTCTACAAGACTTAAGAGAATAAATTAAATTAAAAAAAAAGTGTTCGATTTAATTTAATAATTACACTACTTATGCGATCAATTAACGCTTTGTCAATATCGCAATATTGATATTAATTGTTAAAAAAATTTGAAGTTTGTATTTTAATTATAACTTTCTTAATTTGCGAGATTTTATGCTTATCGCTTAATATATTGTTTAATTTCTTTTTTAATATTGATATTAAATTTTGATGTGTTAACTCTAATTGTTAATAATGTTTTTTGCGAATTTCTAACTATTTATTCGATTAAATTGTTGTTAACGTTAATATTAAGATATTACTTTTAACAACTTCAATCTTACAAATTTTTAACAAATTAAAAATATTTATTTTAATTTTATTGAACTCGTAAACTTCTTAATTAAATAAGTTTAATTTTAAATTTTTAAAAAAAGATATTATTTCGAGATTCAATATTTTAATAATCTTTTTTTAGTTATTTAAGATAATTAATTTTTTTAATTCTTGATTTTTTGCGTTTCGACACAAACATTGTAAGATAATTCGACTTATAAGATTGTATATTTAATTTATATTCGAAATGCGTTTTGCGATCTTTGTTATTACTAAAATATTAATTTCTTAAAAGTAATTAAATTCTTAATTAATTATTATATCGTCTTAATACTTGCAAATTAACAAAATTCTTTCTTTATATTTTTTGTGTCGACGCTCTTGATTTTTGCAAAGAAATTTCAAAATTGACGTTTTTAAATTCGCGAATATCTCGCGTTAATTTCGATAAATATGTTCTTAAAGTTTTTGACATTTAAGTAAAATTCAAATTTCTTTTATAACTTCTTTAGCAATCTTTATATACTTATTGATATATTCGAAACATTTAATAATAGTCTCGAATTGTTTTTCTTTTGTTGCAAAAAATAATATTTAATTATTAATATCTTGCACAATATTATATCGATTGCAATCGATTATTAATTGTGTTAGATTTTAAAAATTAGTACGCAAGTTTGTAAACGCAATCGCAAGATTTAATTTATTTTTGTTAATTATTATAAATAAAAGAATTCTATTTACGAAAAAAAAATATTGAAAGAAAAATTTGAAAATAAAAAAATTAATTAACAAATAATATTAATATTCGAAACGTTCGATATAATATTCTTTTATTTACAAATTATTAAAACAAAAATGCGCAACACATCTTTGTTGTTTACTTCTTATTGTTTGCTTATTTTTTATCTTTTTAATTTATGTCTTAACTTTTATTGACACAAGATTGTTAACAGCTTAATAAGTCAAAAAATACTCGAATTGTACGTTTAAAAAAGTGCATCTCTTCTAATATAATAAAATTATTAATACAAGTTTTACTCAATTTTATTAACACTTTGCAATATTTATTTGTTATTAAGCATTTTATTTTATTTATTTATTGTTGAATGTTATTAATTTTGCAAGTTTGTATATTTCTTATTGTTATTCAATTTAATACTTAATTATTTATATTTTTTGCTAAAGTTTTTTTTGAAAAATAAATTCTTTTATCTATTTAATTTTCTTAAAATAAATAATTGCTTTTTCGAGCTTTATTGTGCTTTTTTAGTTATATTAAATCGAATTTTATTGCATATTTTGCTTTCTTCAATATAAAATTTTTTGTATTATAAATAAGCATAACTTTTCTTCAAATATTGCGTTAATTAATATTATTAAAAAAAAATGTCTTCGATTGTTATTAAAACTTCGATATCTTTAATTATTGACAAAAATTTAATATTTTTAATTATTGTTGAAAATTCAATATTTTCTAATTGTTTTACAATACTTAATTGTCGAATTTCTATTAAGACAATTATTATTTTATCAAATTTTTTATTCGAAATATCGAATATAAACGTTACTTTATTATCGATTACTTTAACAAAAAAGAAATTAAATAAATTGACACAAGCTCTCGAACTAAGCTTTTTGTTTATAAAAAAAATTCAAAAATTCAAGAGTACGTCTTAGAAAACAATTAAAAAAGCAAAGAAAAATAAAAATGCGCTTAATAATGCAAAAAAAGTTTCGTTAAAGATATTGAACAAAACAACTTTAATTTAGAAGCTTGTATATTTCTCTTTTTCTCGCAATCTTTATTAAATTTCTTGCTAATATTTTTACTATTAGAACAATTTTAAAAAGCGAAATAAATTAAAAAACAAGAACTTCAATTGTTAAAAATTTGTCAATTTTTTTTTAATTGCGAAAATTAAATGCTTGCGTTATTTTATTTTTTTAATATCTTAAAATTAAAACACAATACAAAGAATTACGTACAATATAATTGAAAAAATAACAATCGAACAAAAAAAATTAAGAATATTAATTTGTTAACATTTGAACAATACAAGAATTATATACTAATAATTAACAAGTATATTAACAATATATAGATCTTTTTAAACTCGAAAATGCTCGATTTTAATATTCAACTAAATAATAAATGTTAGGAATCTACACAAAGCGAATCATATAGATATGTATTAACTAATACTAAAAGCATAAGAAGTAAATACAAAGAAGATCGCGCAACAAATATGTGCGCGATCGCGAACACGCTAGTACAAGTAGAACTAACGATGGGCTAGAGTTGATTTGGCCTAAATCTAGCCTAAATTAATGCATAATCGTAACATTACTTTTCTTTCTTAAACTAGCGATGTTCGCATCGTTGCAAAGATTTATCTAAAAATAATGCGTATTTTTGATAAAAAAAACGCGTTATTATTTTTAATATTTTTAAGATTCTAGATTTCGAGACAAATCTAAAACATATTTTTCAAATGCTTCAAATTTTTTAGAAGTGTCTTCGTTTGCGCGTTTTAAGTGCGATTGCATTGTTACTAGATTCAAGAATTATAATGTTATTGTCGTAATAATTCTTGACAATCTTGTCGATATTCTTGAATTCGTCATTATCTACATAGTATCATTTTATATTTCGTTGCTTTTCGTTAGTTTACTTGCAACGATATTGCAATCTTTTATAATATTATCTAGAATTCAAAATATTATTTAGCTTATACTTCTTGCTCTTAAAAGTAATAACAAGTTCTAAAGATTTTTAAATTTGATTTGAAAGAGAGTCGTCTAAGTTCGCACGCAAGAGATTAGAATAAAAAACGTTATGCACTTTCATAAATGTTAAAAGCTTTAACTTGTATAAGCTTTTTATCTTTTTAATAATTAAAAAAGAATTTAGCATTTTATCTTCTAGTTTTTTGATAAATTTGTCGATAATAATGTTTCGACTAGAAAGAAACATTTTGTTTTTCACTTAATATTTAATTGTTTTGCGACGTTTATTAGTTTGTTAACTCATTATCTCTTAAATTCGCTTAAAGTTGTTTTTCATAATTTTTAAAATGTTTTACATAGTGTTAATAATATTTTTTGCTTTAGCGACGTTAATACGATCTCGTGCGATAATGTAGACAATGTTGTTTAAACTAAAGAACATACGCGAATAAAAACTCTTATTTGCAAAAAAAGAGATTATATTCGTTTCAAAAAAGATTGCATTATTATTAGCGAACTTTGTCATAAATAATCATTTAAATCAATTGTTTTGCATGTAATTGCAATAAGTTTAAAGTTATCGTTTCACATCTTAATTAACACGCTTTATTTGTTCGTTTGTTTTAGAATGAAAGATAATCGATAATTTGCAAATTATGTTTAGACAACAACAAAAAAAAATTTATATAACGATCACAAACTAAAAAGTTTAATTAAAAATAATAAAGATAAGCAAATCGTAATACTTAAATACGTTGTGAAGTAAAATGTTCGTCGTAGTCTTTGCAAAGATGCTCTTATTAATAGCAATGCATGTGATATAATGTTGCTCTCTAATTAGTTTGTCGATGACGATGCAAATAGCGTTCTTTTGATCGAATTTTAGCAACTTAGTAATAAAGTTCATCGATATGTTTGTTTAACATTGCGTCGATATAACGACGAGAATTAATTATTCATTGTATTTATTGCAAGAGATTTTGAATCGTTAATAGCTATAGCAATTGCGTATATATTGTTTCATTGTTCGTCGCATGTAAAATCAATAGTAATTTTGTCACAATAAATCGATAATTCTATAAATTTCAAAATGTTTACTAAAGAATTAATTGTAAACTTCTCAAATTAATTTTATAAAAAGATTAGAGTTTCTAGACACTTAAAGCTTGTTTCAATAGAGAAGAATCTTGTTTTTAATAAAGCATCTATCTAAACGAATTTAATTAAAGATTCGTTTACTCTTTTTAATAATTCGACGAAAGCAATTATATTTTTTATCGTTTATGTTAATTTTTCGAATTCGATCGTAGATAAAATCATTCGCATCGAATTCAATGCAATTAATTAAAAGACAATTAGACGTTAGAATTGTTTAATGTTAATATTTAATGCGATCGTCTTTCGCAATAGTAGACAAGTTATTAAGTTTGCGCATTAAGGCATTCGCTTTAGCATTTCGAATGCTTAATTAATAAATAATTTTAAAGTTAAATTTTGATAACTTTTCGACTTATTTAGCTTGACGACAAATAAGCTTTTTGTTAGTTATAGAGTATTTCAAGTTTTTGTAATTCGTAAACATCTTAATAAAGATGTCGATAATTTTTAGATTTAATCGTTATCTTTTTAAGCAACGAACAATTGTTAATAATTTCTTATTATAAATCTTGTAATTGCATTTTGTCAACAACAAGTTTTAACTATAAAAAATCACGAAATGAAGATTTTCTTCGTCGTCATATTGTGAAAGAACTTTATCGTTAACGTAATTCAAGAAATTAGTTTCTAGTATAATTTGTTTAAATTTATCGAAGTAACGTAACACAAAAACGATAATGATGTTTTTCTTAAGAAATTTAAAGATCTTTTGACAAGTTGCTAATCAATTAAAGAATGTATTCTTAAAAGTAAGCTTTAGCATCGAACGAACTATCTTAAAGAATTTTCTTATAAATTATCGATAAAAAATGCAAAAATTTACGAAGATCTAAATCTTCTTTAGACAAATAAAAATTGTTCATGCTATAATTACTTGAATCTTAAGAAAATTTATGCGTATACTTTTTGTTAATAATAAAACATCTAGAAAGTTAGTCTTTTAAACGTGAAATTCGCATTTCTTAATATTTATTTGTAAATTAACATCAATAAGTTTTTACAAAATTAATCGAACGTATTAAATATATTTTTTAAAAGTTTTGTTATAGATTAAAATATCGTTCAAGTAGATCTAACAAAAGTCATTAAAATATTCGAAAAGAACGTCGTTTATGTAATGCTAATAGCTCGTCGATTTGTTAATTAGATCGAAGAAAAGAACGTAATATTTGTAAACACTTATAGTAATAACGAGCATAATATAGTTCTTATTATTTGAATGCATGCGAAGCTTGTTGAATGCAATTATAATATCTAGTTTGATTAAATATTTGTAGCTCATAACACGAGCTAACGTCTTTTTGATAAAAGAAATTAAATATTGATTTCGACGTATTAGAGCATTGAACTTGCGATAATCAACATAGAAACGAAGTTCTTCATTTGATTTTGCGACAAATAGTACAAAAGACGCAAAAAAAATTAAACTAGAACTTATAAAATCTTTTTTAAGATTTTTTTTTAGATATTTCTTAGTTTCGAGAAACTTGTGAATTGACATCTAGTAAACTTTGCTTTTTGACATCAATTTATCATTGTCTTCTAATTGAATTTTGTGATCGTAAAGACGATATAATGAAAAATCGCTAATTTTAGCTTTGTCGAAGGCTTCTTTAAGATCGTAATATTTAATTAACAATTTTTTAAGCATTTTTTTTAAAATTATTTTGATAAAAGCTTTGAGTTCTACGTAATCGAAATCGACAATAATAAGCTTGCGAATTAGCTTCTTCGTAATGATCGCTATTGTAAGAGAGAAACATCGTACGCTTTAATAACAATAAATTCGATTGTTAAGTTAATAGAAGACGACAACAAATACTTGAGCGATGTTTAAGAATTTCTTAGATTTAAGATTGTCGACAAAAGCATTATTTTGAATTTTTTTGTTTATCTTAGTAAAGAAGAATTCGAACTTAGAGATTTTCTTCTTTTTAAAAATTACGTAGTTAAAAGATTCTATAATTATTAAGATTGTTAACACAAAGACAACTTTAAACTTAATATTAAACGTAGTTTCTAGATGATAGCAACAATTAAATTTGTAAACTAATTAATCGTACTTTATGTTAAGAATAATATCGTATTTGTTTATCTAAAGTTTGTCTACAATAATGCGATGATTTCTTAAAGACACTATAAGCATAGAGTAGATTTGTTCGACATATTTGTTAATAATTAAAGTAGAATAAATGACGTATATGATAAAGTTAAGAGCTAATTGCTCATTGTAAGCTCTTAAAGATCGCGAGTTCGCTAAAAGAATCAATTCGATATTAAGTTTCTCGTAAATTATGTTTATTAAGACCTTATCTATTACATTGTATGTCGTATATTTGATGTTCAATAATTCTTTGTTCTTGTATCTATGAAAGTCGTCATTAGAAGTAATAAGTTAACAATCGACAATAAGAGAAGTTTTGTTGTACGAGTCGAAACGCTAACTTAAAGAGAATATTTCGATTATTTTGTTCTTCGTTTTGTCACGTTTGAGAGCGATTAATTTTTCAACGATAAATTATAGTTTTTATCGAATTTAAAGTCTAGTTGCAATTCTTTAATTATTGTCGTTTAACTTTTCTTATTAGAGTAGTCTTTCGCTAAGTGTTTATGCTTGTGACAAACAAAGCAATTGTCTCTCTTAGAGTCTTGTACGTTTGTCAAAGATAAAATAATTGAAACAAGAATTGCGACAATGAATTTTGCAATCGTAGTAATAGTGCAAAAGTAAATAGAGATACGATTATCGTTATAGATAGTCGTCGTATAATAAGATTTATTTGTTGTTTTATTCTTCTTAAAAATGTTTTTACGATTATCATTGATTTTAATGCATCTATGAGCGTTGTTTGCGATAATTAAATAGTCTTTTATCTAATTAAGATTGTCGAACTCTTAAGAGTTATTAACAAGAATACTTTTTAATTTTCGATTTATTTTTGTCTTAAGGTCTTGCCTAAGCATGACGTCGATGTATTTTAGTTCGTAACTTAAACGTGCAAATTCGAAGAAAAACGAAGCGAATTCTTGATTAATTTTTTGTTTAAAAGTAAAGTGTTTTTGTCGTACATTGCGTTAACAATTTGAATTCTCGTATACACTCTTTAGAATCTTCATTATTATGTCGACGATTTTGAAATGAATAACGTTTTTCACACGATACACATTGATGTGTTTGACGACGTTTTCGTTAATTCTCTCGACTAGACTAATCGTTGGATCAAGTTATAATATCACCTCTCTAATTTGACCTGACGCTAAGATCGGATCGCGACGATTTTTTGGAATCGAATCGCTCAAAGTAGTTTAGCGCGCTTTAGTAATCGACTAAACTACTTTGAGCGATTCGATTTCTCGAATTTTTTTTGACTCAAGTCTTGGCATTTGCACGTGACATTTCCGGGTCAGCGCGACCAGTCTACTCTCGACGACGTACGCAACTCTTGCAATATTAATTTTGAAATAATTCTTGTTGATGATTAACTTGTCGTGTAACTTCAAAAATTAATTCTCGAAAAATAAATCATTATTGCTAATAAAAATAAACGAGTTTAAAAACTTAACGAAGCGTTTATCTATTAACGTTGATAGCGTTAAAGAAGCTCGTGTCTTTGAGCGAATTTGTGCTATGTTTGTCTAAGCAATCGCTAGCGAGTCTTGCAATCGATTGATTTTCTCATTACAAAGATGTAGTTTTTTTTTCAAATTATTCGCTAATTCTTGCAAAGAGATCATTTGCTTTTTGAAATTTGTCAATTTTTGTTTGCTCTTATTGTGACAATCTTGAATCTTAAGAGTCGTATCGTAGATTTTTTTTTTATTGACATTTATGATTTTTTATGATTTTACGCATTCTAAAGTTGCATCGCGTTCGTAGCGAGACTTTGCAATATATATTAATACGACGTTAGAATTGATTTTGACTCAATGCTTCAATTAAGTCTTGCTCTTAATTCGAAACGAATCTTTGACGTTTTAGATTTCATTCGACGCACTTAAGAATAAAACGAACACTCGTCGTTCTTCGATTTTCTTCAATAGCGTATCGATAATCTCTTGAACTTGTTTTAGAGATCGCTTCGCCATCGTGTGTAAATAAAATAATTAGCGAGAATATTTTAGATAAAAGCTTTAGACTTATCGTAGACCTCGACTTGTTGCGAGCTCATTTAATCGTTTCGTCGAGTTACTTCGTTCTTTGATCTCGTGAAGCTACGAGTAGAGTGATTAGATGCTTTTAGTAGTGTTAGAAGTCTACATAGAGCGAATCATATAAGTATATATTAATTAATACTAAAAGCATAAGAAGTAAATATAGAGAAAATCGCGCAACAAATATGTGCGCGATCGCGAACACGCTAGTACAAGTAGGGCTAGCGACAAGCTAGGGCTAATTTGGCCTAGATTTGGCCTAGATTAATGCATAATCGTAACAATAAATTTGTATTTTTAATTGCTTGTTTTAATATAATAATTAATTAATTTTACAAAATATATCTAATTAAATTTGACAAAAACGAAAATCTATATATTTGTCGCGTATTGTTAAAAAGTTTAGCAAAGCAATTTTTTAACATTAATAATTATAAATCTTGACAATTGTACTTTGAAATTCAATTAAAAAAATAATATTATTTTTAATATTAAAATATTTTATTGCTTTGCAAAGTTGAGAATTTCGATTTAAAAATATTTCTTATACATTTATTTCATTACAATTTGAAATATTTTATTAACGAAATTTATTTCTTGAAACGATTTAAGATTAAGAGACAAATTCTCTTTTGCAAGTCGACAATTAAAAAGTCTAAATTTACTTTGTGCATAAGTATTCTTAAGACATTTTTTTACAAAATAACCAAGTTTGTCAAAGATATAACAAAATTTGTTATTAAGTTTATTGAGTTAGTCGAAGAAATAATTGCGCTTATTAACAAGTTTATTAAGTTTGTAAACAAAATTAAAAAGCGTCGCACAAAAATTCAACATCTAAAAAAAATTTAAAACTTAAAGAACAAAGAATTTGATTTAAATGCAAAAAAATAATTAATTAAAAATAAGCGACATCGCTTAAGATAATTTTTATTATAAAGATGCGCAACGCTTTTTTAATATTGTAAGAACTTGTTCTCGATATTTAATACGTCTTCTTTGTATTTAAGATTTTTCTAAGATAGCTTGTAATTTAAGATAGTTAAACAATAAATAAACAATAATTTATATTGTGCATTTTTTCGTAATTGCAATTAAATGTCTATTTTAATTGCAACTTTTTACTTTGTTTATTAGATATTTGCGTTAATAATAATTCAATAGTAATGCATTAAAAATCTTAATCGAATTGCGAACATTTGTAAAGAAATATTGTAAAATAAAAGAACTATAATTAATTTTTAAAAATCTCGTATTTGTCAAGCTTTTAACAAAATAAATTTTGAATTTTAATTTGTTTTATTTTAACAAAAAAATAAAGTTTCGCTTTTAGATACTATAAAAAGATTATGTTTGAGCGCGCACTTTGTCTATTAAAATTAGTAAACAAGAACTAAATAAGACTTTGCATTTAGCGTTGAACTAATTTATTAAGCGTTTGTTTCTAAAAAAAGACTTTAGAATTTATGCTAGAATTAAGAATTTATCAACTTTAATCGAAGATTAGGATCGCGAAGCGACGTGTTTAAACATAATCTTTCTTATAGGATCTGATTATTGAGGCAATCGCGTTCTTGCTTTCCAAGCACGACTATTGCACTGCGTGAATCCTTATGAGATGCGTGAAGTGAAAAATTAGGTGCCTCTTGCGTCATTTTCCTGCAGTGTGGTTCATATTCTGTTCCCCTTCGGCTCCTCCTGCACTTGCTCCCGGACTCAGCCTAATATTGTTGCCTGACTGCACACGTGGCCTTGTCGAATCCCATTCTCTGCATGAGCATCATACCTATTGACGACAAGGTGAAATGCTACTAAGCAACGCTGTCATTCAGCAGAATTAGGCTTCGAACAAGAAGCGTTTCGATATGGTCCAGCCAAGAACACAAATTATCTCCTCAAAAACCGGCAATGACAACTCTTCCGGAGCCCAAGATAGCTACGACCTTGACTGCCTCCACCTAGAAGCAAACCAGGTACAAGCGACTCCAGCAGCAAGGGACCTGGAGGCTCAAGCTCTCGGTGATGAGCCATGGGCTTCGAATGAGGGCGGGGACAATTCTCAGACTGAGAATGCATGTGCTAAAGCAGGCATTGGAAGTACTGAAGGCCAAGGCCAAGGCCAAGGCCAAGAGGTGTTGAGAGAAACGAAGCAAGAAAATCCGCTAGATGAAGATAGCATGATCAATTACCCTGAGGGTGTTCGCCTTCTTACCATGACTCTCGGTATCATGGCGTGCGTTTTGATGGTGGCATTGGACAATTACATACTTGGTTAGTCGTCAACCGTTGGGTAACTGATCTTCACGATAGATTAAGACTGATCGAAATTTCAGCAACGGCCATTCCCCACATCGCGAGCCAATTTAACAGTCTTGATGCGGTCGGCTGGTATGCTAGTTCATACTTTCTGACGCAAATGGCAATCCAACCAGCATTTGGCCGTTTGTTCGATGAGTTCTCCCCAAAATGGACTTTCATACTGGCGATGGGAATCTTCGAAGTCGGATCCATTCTATGTGCCTTGGCGCCATCCTCGTCAGTGCTTATAGGTGGTCGATTGATTGCAGGAGCCGGCGGAGCAGGACTCTATGTCGGTACGCTCATCCTGATCAGCCACGCAGTCCCTATCAGGAAAAGGCCCTTTTATCTCTCAGTAGTAACAAGTATGTTTGGCGTTGCATCGTTTGCTGGTCCTTTACTGGGCGGCGTGTTCACTGATTCCAAACGATTGACCTGGCGATTCTGCTTCTGGATAAATCTCCGTAAGTAACTTAAGCGCCTATCTAAGCAGTGATGTGAGATCTGATACGCTCGCTGACAGGGCATAGCAATAGGATTTATCGCGATTCTTTTGATCGGTATATTCTACCAGCCCCCGCACCGTTCGAAAACAGAAGCCCGATCGATAAGACTATTTCTCATTAGGCTCGACCTTCCTGGTGTGCTACTGCTGGTATCAGCCTTCGTGTGTCTTACGTTAGGGTTGCAGTGGGCCGCTATAGTTCACCCTTGGTCCGACTCTCGGGTATGGGGTTGCATTCTTGGATTCTGCTTGCTCCTCAGCACATTTGTAGCCGAGCAAATCCGGATGGGAGATGAGTATGACCATCAAACCCCCCAAAAATTGGATGCATCGGACTGACACACCCACTAGAGCTAGCATTCCGTGGAGAATCGTCTCCCAACGTACCGTTGCAGCGGGCAGCTTCTTTCTCCTCTTCGTACAGGCCATCGTCGGCACGCTGATCTCCTATCTTCCTCTCTACTTTCAGGCCGTCCAAGGCACAGATGCTCGCGGCTCTGCAGTCGCGAATCTCCCCTTTTTGATCACCTTGCTGTTCGCGCCAATGGCGAGTGGAATACTTATCAGCTTCTATGGCCCTTACGTCCCATACATGTGGATTGGCGCTGTGCTGGCCATCATTGGCTCAGGGTTGCTGCTCTCTTTGAGGACAAACTCGAGTCACGGGGCCGTGGATGCCTACCAATTCGTCGCTGGTCTCGGTCTAGGCCTATGCAACCAGATTCCCTTCAACGCCGTTCAGCACAAACTGCCAAAAGAGAAGTTAGTCTTGGGGAGCACGGTGGTTAGCTTTTGCAACAGCCTCGGCCCATTCCTGGGAATTAACATAGCTCAAACCATTTTTGCGAGCTTTCTGACCCGCGCTCTTGACAGCAAACCGCAGATTGACACGGCGACTATCATTCGGGCTGGGCCAACCTCGATTGGACGCACTGTACCTTCAGACCTCCAGACTGTCGTGAGGGACGCATACAATTACGCTCTCACGAGAGCATTTGTCCCATCGGTCATCTGCGGAGGGTTTGCGTTTTGCTGCAGCTTGGCGATGGAATGGGGCAATGTGCGGAAGAAATGAGGAAAAATCACGTCAAGTTAGGACATAGTGTCAGCAGATAACCATACCGTCTGCTGGCCCCTCAGCTTCCTCATTCTTTAGACAGAGGCCACCACGGCGCACCGGACTTACATGACTTGCTTTACTACCGAAGCTGAGACTGCTCTGGCGGCCAGTCTGCTGAATTGCCGAACCAGGGCGAGTCGAGCCTGCGGCAAGAAAGTCGCGCATCGCTTTGCTTGCGGTTTACGAGATTGCAAGATGCGTACAGTAATCCCAGACCTTGGGTTAAAGGTGATCTAGTCTCTACCATCGACCCTCGAATGTTGGGAAAACTCTCTCGCTCATGGGGTCATACGTTGGTATTGTAGTTTCGATTTCTCGCTTCTTGCGGTTGGGGATACACTTCTGATAGGTTTCTGAGTGTAGTGTTTTCCAGTCGACAGGGAAATGGAAATGGAAGGGAATTGGAAGAGTAGCTGGTAGACGGAGGTGGCGGCCGGATGTAATCGAGACGCGGTAGATGTCTTTCAGAGAGGCTCGATTATATAGATGTTTCGAAGATGGCAGATATGTCGAGTAACAGCATTAAGGGATTGAGGTTGCTCTGCTGTCGGACAAGACCTGGTTCCTTCTCTATCTTGTCAATCTTCATAGTCCTGCCGCATTAATATTCATCGATTCACTCAATTACTATCTCGATGTCCGTCTGGCCGTAACAAATTGTTGATAGGTACCTTCTTTCTGCCTATACAAAAGCCCCTCATCCCCAATCCCTATGCCTATCCATGTCTCTAGATACCATACAGCGAAACAACTTCCCTTGCATTCACAATTAACCTCTAGCCTTATAAAAACAACCAAGTTCTATTCCGGTGGACGACCGAAGCACCCAATTCAAAAATCTCACCATCCAAACTCCTCTTTATGCCAAAATACCTCCCTCCCCTGCTCGACCCATCTCCCCACCTCCTTCCTCAGTGACCTCCCCATACCTACAGGCCCGCAAACCAGCACCGCTATCCTGCCCTCTTCACCGCCCTTGAAGACCTCATCTACAATTGTGCAAAGATCCGGTCTCCCCTTTTGGAAATCGATGGTTTGCGCACGCTCCATCTCCACAGAGTCAGCCTCAATAACCTCCTCCTGTGTTCCACTTAACAACCCCACCCGCTCCTCAAGCTCAATCCCTCCCTCCTCCCCCTCCCCATCCCCCAGCCCACCTCCCTCCTCCCTCCCCGTAACAAAAACCTGCACCCCCTCCCCCTCCTCCACCAACCCTCCAGCCTCCTCCCTCCTTCTCACAGCCCACACCATCCCCACGCCCCTCCCTCCCCTCTTCCTCAAATCCCTATAAACCGGCAACGCAAACGTAGCGCCCACGCCCCCTGCCACAAGCAGCACGCGCGAGAAGGTCGGGGAGGCGAGGTCTGGGAAGTAGGTCGCTGAGCCGTAGGGGCCTTCGATGAGGAGGGGGACTGGCTGAGCTTGAGATGTGTGGGCCAGGGAGGCGAGGCGGGCGGTTGAGGAGCGGAGG
>JAABUO010000302.1_pt1 | contig 112563 bp, 110 predicted proteins | sample 5559291 | NCBI WGS metagenome assembly JAABUO01 (sample SAMN10711878, study PRJNA513372) | rock metagenome | isolation source: Antarctica rocks | place: Antarctica: Victoria Land, Finger Mt sud
GCGTGGTGCCGACGTCTGCGGCACGGCCACCGGTATTGCCAGGACAAGGCTGATGAGCGCGGTACAGATCGCGCCCCATGCTGTTTTCCTGCGGGTGGTCTTTCTTGCGGAGGGGAACGTTTCTGTCGGCATCGGCTCTTCCGGCCACGGAGCGACGGCCATCTCCGAGGATACAGACATCTCAGCGGTAGCGTGGGGATACGACACGCAGGATGCGGCCCTTTGTGCTGGCGAATGTGCGCTGCATAAGCAGCTGCTTGCGGCTGAAACGCTTCTTGACGACGATATGGCCTTCCTTGCTCAGGCCAACCAGATGGAATACCGTCTTGCCGATGTCAATGCCGAAAACGTGTACTGTCACGGGTGAATCCTCCTGTGCTCGCCTTCATCCTGCCACAACTGACATGGAAGACGACGGACCATCCCATTACCAGTGTCGAGATGTTGTATCTGGAGAGCAAGTGGGCGTCGTTGATCCCCTTTGCGAAGGTAGCGGACCTTATGAAAGAGGTATTGCCGGTGAACGGTTCGGTCAACCCGGAGACGATCCGGAACCACCTGCAGGCGACAGCGGAGCGGATCGAGCAGGCGCTCGGCCATGAACGGCAACTCACCGAGTATGAGGGCACGGAAGAAGAGTGGGAGGAGCAACCGACGCCGGACGGCCCCATCACTGTGGGCATCGATGGCGGGTATGTTCGGGCGGCACATAAACAGGGATGTTTCGAAGTGATCGCGGGCAAGAGCATGGTCGCCTTCCGGCGCGAGGATGCGACCCCGGCACCGCCCGGAAAGTGCTTCGGCTTCGTGCAAATCTATGACGACAAGCCTCGCCGGCGTCTTTGGGAGTTGCTGAAGTCCCAAGGAATGCAAGAGAACCAGCAGGTCGTGTTCATGTCGGACGGCGGTGAGGATGTCCGCCGCGTCCAACAGTATCTTCATCCATCAAGCGAACATCTGCTCGACTGGTTCCACATCACCATGCGGCTGACGGTGCTTCAGCAACAGACCAAGAGCCTGCAACAAGAGAGGTCGGCGATGGGGGCCGACGTAGCGAAGCGGCTCGAAAGCATCAAGCACTTCCTGTGGCACGCGCGGTTTTACCAAGTTCCGCTGCGTGCAAAGCCGCCGCGAACGCGGTTGACCCAGACCCCAGGATCACCAGGTCAAAATGCTGTGCCATGCTTTTTCCTTTCTATGCGAACGGAGCCTATCGTCCCGGTGAATGCAGCTAGACTCTCGGATCGAATCGCCGGAGGTTACTTTGCGGCTTCTGGAGTTGATGGATAACCAGCGTTCGTTGTCGCGGCCACCAACGCTTGCGTGCTGGTATTGCTGTCGTCGAAGGTAATGATGGCCTGCTTCTTCGATAGATCGATATCGATCTTGGAAACGCCGGGCACCTTGTTCAAAGCTTTCTTAACCGTGATGGGGCAAGTGGGGCAGGTCATACCCGGAACGTTGAGAGCTACAGTCTTGGGCGCCGCCCATGCAGAACCGGTCAGAGCTACGGCTACGGCGAAAGCAATCGAGGTACGTTGAATGATCTTCATTTGAGTACAGCTCCTTTGGATTAGTAGAAAAGTTTGGCGATATACGGAAAGAGTAGAGCCACCGCGACAAGTGCGATCGTGACCCCGAACAGTGTCTTATATCCTCGGCGTGTCTGAGGAAGGGCACAAACCTCACCCGGCTTACAGGCCGCTGCGGGACGGAAGATCTGTCTCGCCGCGAAGAGCAGCGTCATCAACGCCGCACCGATAAAGTAGGGCCGGTAGGGTTCGAGTCTCGTCAGGTTGCCGATCCATGCGCCTGAGAAGCCAAGCGCGAGAAGGACCAGCGGTCCTAGACAGCAAGTGGAGGCAAGAAGTGCGGCTATGCCTCCCGCCGCGAGCACCCCGGCGCTGGAGCCGCTCTTCGTGCTCGCGCCTGATAGAACTCCCGACGAAGAAGGTGCCGGGATCGGGGAGCTTAATGCTTGTTCGTTGATTGCCGTTCTCACCACTGTTTCCGAGGGTGTCCCGCTCCGGCCATTCTCATTGAAGTAAGTTCTGCAACCGAAGCCGAAGGTCTTTGCTAGACGCGCTTCAGGTTCCACGTCCACGCCATTGATGCGAATGCTCGGGGATCCCAAAAACCCGAGAGATTGGGCTTGCTCCGGTGTGTGCACCTGGACTTCACGGACGTCTGCACGCTTTCCTTCTTTTCGCAGTGCCTCGCAAACCAGCTCCGTAGCGGGAGCATGGTTGGGGCAGCCCTCAAAATACAAAACCTCTACCTTCATGGCTTCACCTCACTCGTGTTTCGGTTGATCTGCTCAATCACTGGGCAACGTTCGTGCTGTTGTTCGGCGCTATGGCATAAAGCGTCGGTACACTTCGCGAGGGAGCTTTTTAGGTGGCGCTCCAGGCCTTTTAGCTCTTTGAGTTTTCCGCGGACCGCACTTAGCTTGTGCTCGATAAGATCGCGAACATGAGTGCAGGCTTCGATCTCTTCGTTAGAGATGATCAGAAGTTCGCGTATCTCCTGAAGGGAAAAGCCGAGTTCTTGTGCCTTCCGAATGAACTGGAGCTGGTCGATCTCGGCCTGATGGTAGAGCCGATATCCGCCCTCGCTCCGCTGCGGTTCCGATGACAGACCCTCCCGCTCATAAAATCGGATGGTATCAATGCTAAGGCCGGTTTGAGCGGCGACTTTCCCGATCTGTAGCCCACTATTCATCCATCACCCTGACTACAAGTAAGGGTACAGTCTGGACCTAGGTCAAGAGTCAAGGGGCTAGTTGTTACGGGCGCAGTTGCCGTGTGCTGTCTCGGGGAATAAGCCGAAGCGAAAAGCCTCCAAATCACACATTGCCCGCGCCGTGCCTCAATAGTGAAAGCGGTAGCGAATCTCGCCATAGATCTCACGCGGATTGTTGTAGTGAAAGCCGCCGAAGGTGAGGCTGTTGTCGAGCAGGACGCGCCGGTTCGCCACGTTAAGGACGTTCACTGAGACGGTTGTCTTCTCACGGATCGTCTTTGTCGCGGACAGATCGAAGGTCGTGTGCTGTGACAGGTAGTTTCTTGGATAGAGTCCGTTCGGAGAACCGTTGTGAAATCCCGATCCATAAGAAACGTTGGTGGAGGCTGTGATCTTTCCAGGCAGAGGAGCGCTGTAGCCGAAGTTGAGCGTGTTGCGCTGATCGTGGTCAAGCGGTGTGTAGGCGAAGCTTGCGTCGCATCCGGGGTCCCGTCAGAAAACGGACATTTAAGCACGGTAAGCCCTTCCGGAGCTTGGTCGGGAGAGAGTCCTAGTCGATGCAGAGGGGTTATCGCCGCTGCCGGAGCCCTGCAAACGCCTCACGAGCCTTATGACGGGCCTCCTCTCGCAAAGGACCGTTTTACGAGAGCTCCAGCAATCGAGAACGATTTCGAGAGGATATGGTCCACCTGTGTTCTCAGAAACGGTTCTCGATTCAGCCCATCAGGATTCCCGCAAGTCATTGATTTCTGATAAGATCCATTAGGTTGTCGGTCTACAGAGATTTTGCCTAACGTGCTTAAATGTCCGTTTTCTGACGGGACCCCTACTTGCACTTGCACGCTATCGCCAGAGTGAGTTGCATCCGTCGCACTCTTGATTACTTGATCTCCGGCTTTCAGCTCTCCAAATACCTCGATGTCTCCTGCAACCGTTTGCCCGGTCTGGACAGTTACCCATTCCGCTTTGTTGTTCTGAACGCGAATGACGAAGGTGTGCTGCTGATCGCTGGTCACGGCTGAAGCGGGAACGAACAGGGTTGGGGCGCTGCGGTCGAGCGGCCATAAGACGGTGGTGAAGCTTCCGGGTGACAGCTTGCCGTCCACATTCAGGACGTCCAGCTCGACCGGCATCGATCTCGTCTTCTCGTCGATCTCATGGGAGATGCGTTTGATAGGAGCTTTGAAGGTTTGCGCCGGATATGCAGGTACCGTAAAGAACGCTTGCTGGCCTACCTTCATTTCACCGACCTGCGCTTCCGGTACAGGCACCTCCAAACGCAGGCGCTTGTCGTCCACGATTTGAAGTATTGGCTGCGCCCCCCCCTGGCCGGATGCAGGGCCGATGAGAGCTCCGGGATGAAGGTTGCGAGTCGTCACGACGCCATCGAATGGGGCTGTGATGGTCAGATAGGATTCTGTTTGGCCAACGCTGCGCACGACATCCTTGGCGGCGGCAATGTTTTGCTCCGCTGCGGCGACCACACCCTTGTCGCCAGTGACCGTTTGGCTTGCAACTGTGACGTCGTTCTCGGCAAGCACGCCTGGAGTCTTCGACGCCGCGACCATATGCAGATAGGTGCCGTTGTCGGACGCCAGTTTCGCCTGAGCCGTGGCAAGCTGGGACTGAGCTGCACGAACGGAGGCCTCAGCCTGTGCGCGCTGGCTGCTGAGTTCCGGCGCAGTCAGCCGAACCAGAACTTGACCGCGCCGTACGCGCGACCCTCGATCCACCGTCACTGTTTGAACGAAGCCTGTCACTTTGGGGTAGATGTCGACAGACTCGTAGGGAACCAGTTGCGCCGGCAGGCTGATCGTGGTGTGAAGCTTACGCGACACCACGGGAACCACGCTGACTGCCGCAGGAGCATTGGCCGGCGGCGGCGTTGCTTTCTCCTCCTGAGGGCCATTCGGTGAAGAGGTGTTGCAACCGAGGGCTGCGAGTAGAAAGAAGGTGGAAGCAAGGAGTATTCGTTTCATCGGGCGGCCTCCGGATGTTGTTCGAACCACTTGCTGTCCGGGTCTTCGGGATCGAGAGAACGCGAGCCGGTGGAGGCCTTGCGCTGGGCGATGCCGAAGACCATGGGAAGCAAGAAGAGGGTTGCAAGCGTCGCCACCAGCAAGCCCCCGATGACGGCCCGGCCAAGGGGCGCGGTCTCTTCGCTGCCGCGACCGAAGGCCAACGCCATCGGGATCATCCCGGCAATCATGGCAAAGCTGGTCATGAGGACCGGCCGTAGGCGCTCGGCCGCTGCCGCCCGGGCCGCCTGGTGGGAGTCTGCACCCTTGACTCGGTTCTGCTCCGCAAAGCTTACGAGCAGGATGGCATTCGCAACGGCTACACCGATGGCCATGATCGTCCCCATAAAGCTCTCGAGATTGAGCGTGGTTCCGGTGAGAAGCAACATCAGCACCGAACCGGTCAGCACTGCCGGAGCCGTAGAGAGTACGACCAACGCAAGACGAAGCGATTGGAAGTTGGCCGTAAGCAAGAGCAGGATGACGCCAATCGCCGCAACCAGCCCAATGCCAAGCTCCCCAAAGATCTGCTGCAATGCGCTAACCTGCCCGCGTATCTCGGTCTTTACCCCGCGCGGCGGTGTTCCGGCTTCGGCCAATGCTCTTTGGATCGCCCTGTTTGCAAGCCGCAGATCGCGGCTGCCGAGGTTCGCAGAGAGCGCGAGCATCCACTGTCCATTCTGCCGATCAAGTTCACCCGGGACGGTTGTAGAGCGCAGGTCCGCCACTTGATTGACGAGGGGCTGCGATCGGGTAGAGCTATCCACAGGAATGTTGCCGATGTCGGCAAGGGAGGTCATCTTTGCCTGCGGTACCTGCACCTGGACCTGGTAGCTGACGCCCGACTTTGCGTCGCGCCAGTAGTTCGGTGCGATGAAGCGGCTCGAAGCAGTCGCCGATACCACGGCTGCACCGACATCGTTCGCAGTCGTGCCAAGCTGGGCGGCCAGCGCACGATTGATCCGCACGTCGACGGTTGGGTAGTGCTGCGGCTCCTCGTACTCCAGATCTCGGAGAACGGGCACCGTCGCGAGCTTTTGCCGGACGCGCTCGGCATAGCTGGCCACATCTGCGTACTGTGGGCCTGTGATCGTTACCTCGGCGAGAGACGGGGAGCCGAAGCTGAGAATCTGGCTGATGAGATCGCCGGGATCGAAAGAGAAGTGTGTGCCCGGATAGTCCTGCGCCAGCTTCTGCCGGAGTTGCTCTTCAAGGCCGGCCAGCTTAAGCGATGCCCCTTGCTTCAGGCCGACGTTGATGATCGCCGCCTGTGGTCCACTCGTCCAGAGAAAAACGGAGTTGATCGGATACGAAGACGCCTGTGTGCCCACATATCCAAGACTCAAGTCGAGATTCTTTTCTCCCGCGACGCTCTGAATCGTAGTCAGCACATGGCGCACGAGATCCTCGGTAACGGGAACCCTGGTGCCGTCCGGAGCGTCGATGCGAAGACGGAACTGTGTGGAAGCGGCCGAAGGAAAGATCTCCTCGGCTATGCGTGGTGTGACCAGGAGTAGCACAAGCAGAGCGACGACCGCGTACGCGCCAAGAAGAATGCCGGGAAAACGCATGGCACGCTCCAGGATGTGCTCGAAGCGCTGACGGAAGCGATCGAAGCTGCCTTGTTTCTGCTTGTCAGGGTTCTGTTCCTTCGATTTTGGTTTGAGCATCCAGTTCGCCAGAACCGGAACCAGAGAACTGGAAAGCAGATAGGACGCTCCCATCGCAAACCCGACAGCGAGCGACAGGGGCAGGAACAGTGACTGTGCAGGACCGGTCATGAAGAAGGAGGGGATGAAGACGGCCATCACGCTCGGCGATGTCGTCGCGAGTGGATTGCTGGTGGGAACGCATCGCCAATTCACCGAATCTCCGTAACGCCTGCCGTGCACTGCTTGCGTGGATGGTCGCCATGCTGCCGGCGTGCCCGGTGTTGAAGGAGTCAAGCAACGTCCGAGCTCCCTCACGCCGGATCTCGCCCAGGATGATCCGGTCCGGACGCCATCGAAGAGACGCTTTCAGCAAGTCATCGAAGTCCACACTTCCGTTATGCGCATCTCCGTGAGCGACTGGAAGCTCCCTCCGATGTCGAAGATGAACACGGTCGGGAGGTACTTCTGCAGGCACATCATCAGGAAGCAAAGCAGGAACGATTTGCCGGAGCCCGTCATTCCCAAAATCAGGGTGTGCGCCACTTCGCCGTTGTGCAGGTTCAGAAAGTACGGCGTCTCGTTGTCGGTCTCGAGAACTGCCAGATACTCCGTTCCGAGATGGGCATTGGTTGTCTCTCCAGTGTGAATGGTGAAGAGAAACGAGAGGTCCGCATAATTGGAATTGAGCAGAGAGAGCTTGCGGAGGTTGTGAACGTAGTTGCCGGGAACGGTGGCAAAGAATGCATTGAGTTGGTTGTACGTCTCCGAGAAGAGAACACCATCGGCGGCGCTAAAGATGCCGGCGAAGTCGCCAACCGAGCGATTGACGGCCTCCAGTTCCCTTCCGTAGAGCACCACCGTGAAAGACATCCCGCCCATCGTCTGGCCGTCGCCCAGCGCCCTCATGCAATCACCCAGGCTTTGAATATCGGCCTGCTTCGACTCGTCAATAAGCTCGTCGCGCTCGCGCGTCGTCTCCTCGCGCATGGTCGCGACCATGCCTTTCTTGGCTGTGTTGAAGTGCTGCCGCTTGGTCTTGACCTCCTTCCGGGCCTTGGCCGTGGTCATCGGCGTCCACTCCGTGACGACGTGAAAGCTGGCCGGGATCTTTAGAAGCTGGTTAAATACCATGGGCCGGGTCTCGGAGATCGCCTCCTTCATGGTGAGGAGGCGCACATAGTGGTCGCCCACCCGGAGATGATCGCGCTCCGCCTCTACATCCGAGTTGACGACCTGGAAGTCGAGAAACTGCGTCGAATGCGGCCTCCCGGCGATCCGCCACGGATCGAAGTTGAGCAGCCGGCGAAAGAACGTAAACTGGCCCTGGTTGTTCATCACCTCGATTTGCATAAAGTCCGCGAGATGGCGGATGAAGTTCTCCACCCGGCTACTCAAGGATTTAAGGTCCGCGTCGATTTGCTTGCGCAGCAGCACCTTGGTTCCACTGCTCGAAAACTGCGCTTTGATCTCTCGCATTGCGCCTTCCCGGTCCCCTGGGAAGCGCTTCAGAGCGGCAAGCAGGCCGGTCTTCGACCGTGAGCCTTCGAGCATGACGACGTAAACGATCTCAACCTTGTAGAGCCTGTCGCGCTTCGCCTCGAAGTATTCCCTGCGCTGGTCGATGGCGGTGTCGATCACCTCGTCTCCGTAGCTGGCAAACGGGATCTCGGGGCGATTGGTCTTGAGGAGGTACTGGTATATGTGGAAGCCTTCACCGAACGCCTTCAGAGCCGATTCCAGACGACGTACGGCGTACTGCTGTTCGTCCGAATCGAGGCTTTCGTGATCGACGCCCCGGCATGCCAGCGTTATGCCAAGATCGCCCGTCTTGGTCATGAAAACGCCGTCTGCGACGAAGCCGTACAAATTGATGTTGGCGTTCAACTCGCCCGCTTCCTGCCACGGCTTGATGACCTTGCGAATATTCAGCATTTAGCGAATCTCCACGTTTGGAAGTTGCTGCTTAGCCGCGTCGTAGCGGACTTTGAACTGCCCGCTTTTCATGAGGATGGTGAGGTAGGCCGTGTCGGTGTTCGTGACCCAATAGCCGAAGATCATGCCGCCGATTAAGACCACGAAGCCCGCCATCAAGGAGTTAGAAACGTTGAAGAGTGCGACTGCCACAACCGAGACACAGAAGAAGATTCGGCGCTCGATGCCGAGGTAGGTCAGAGGCTTGTGCAGGCTCTTGAAGACTCGATTGCGACGGATTGGGAGTGTGTCTGCCATAAGCCCCTGATTTGAGTGAAAGAATTCGCAAGACTACGCGCTCCAGAGCCACGTAAGAACGTTGACCGCGAGCAGTGCGGCTCCACAACCGAAGACGACTCCGGCGAGATTCTTCTTCGCTCCTGGATCACCGAAGGCGAATCCAAGACCACCAAGCACGACCGCAATCAAGCTGCCTGCTTTTGCGAGTGTTCCGGTGAACAGATCGGAGATGTTCGATATGCCCGAATCGAAAGGGCTGGCGTGTGCAACGAGAGGCATTAGGAAAAGACAAAGCAGTAAAGCCGCTTCGCGACGTAAGAGGAACTTCCGGTGTTTGCGGTTAGTGATGCGGTGACCGACGTGATTGCGGGACATTAGCGCCTCCAACGACTGAGCAGTCGTGATGTGCCGTGAGACTAGGGCACGCAAAGGGCATCGTCCAATACTCGTTTTCTATAGGACGATAGGCATTGCCTATGTCTGAACGGAGATCATGCCATATGTCAGCCAGCCTTGCGCAGTGGTTCGTATTCATCGCTGCTGGCACGCTCATTCGGTCGCTTTAAGCCGTTTAAATCGATACTGTCGGCGCAACGTTTTGATATACGGTAAGCAAGCAGTTGCAGAACCGGACGCTGCTCCGCGGGATGACAAACGAAAGCCGTTGTGATCCGAAGATTTAGGCCAGCGACGCTGCGAGTAGTAAGCTCCGGCGCGATCGGAGTGCTCTCCCGAACCAATCCAAAACCATAACCCATCTTCACCAAAAATTGCATCTCTGATGGAGCTGAAACGAACTCAGACGGGTGTAGAACAATGCCCACTTTTGCAAACTTTCGCATGAGTTTGTCATAAAATAAAGGATGATGAGTGCGTGCAAAGATGATCCGCAAACGATCGGCTATGGCCTCTCGGGGAAGACTGTCTGCAATTGCAAGTGGGTCATCGCGACGCAGGCAGACCAACACCTTTCTTCACAAATCTTGTGGACGAATAGGTCTCTAGAATCAACTGGTAAGCTCACAAGAGCTGCTTCCAAGTGCCCTTCACGAATCATTCTCACGAGTGCGTCGGTACAGTCGCTTGAAAGCTCTATCCTTCCCTCGGGAGCAAGTTCCCGATAGCCGGTCAGAGCGTCAGCGACGAACTCGTGGTTTACAAAGGGCGAGTAACCAAAACAAAACGGCAGTTCGGCTCCTGAGTGTCGGGACGAGGTCGCGCGAACAGACTGAGTTCTCATCTGGAGCATTCGCCGGGCAAATGGCAGGAACTTCCTCCCAGATGGGGTCAGTCCCGCACCAGCTCGACTTCGCATGAAGAGGCTCGCACCCAAGCCATCTTCTAGTTGCTTGATGTGAGCGCTTAGCGATGGCTGAGAAATATGGAGTTTCCGAGCCGCTTTGCCGAAATTGCACTCTTCTACCACTGCTAAAAACGAAAGAAGGTGACGGAACTCAGGCCCTTCGTACATGATCCACAACCTACTCAGCAGGCCGTTGTCTTCGACGGTCGTCTTGTGCTGCTTAGACTGATAGAGCGTTATCTAAGGTAGGCACCTCATTCAATTGCGGGCAGCCGATTTCACCGCGATGGAAAAACGGGCTTGTCCGTTCCATAGGCAGCGCTGATCGCAGAATCGGAAAGAAGTATTGGACCAGGACGCGAAAGGGGAGCAGGGTACTTGGAGGCCGAGTACCACTTCGCGGTAAGTACCTGACGCTTGCGATAGGGCCAAATCACCTCTAATGACGAGGACTGGTCCCGAATGATCATTTCTGAGAGCATCGCAATCGAAGACGTGAGGAGCCCAGCGGTGTCTGTGCTGGTGAAGGCAGTGGCAGGAGAGGTCGTTTCGTTACTAAAACTGGAGCTCGACCGCTTAGCGGTGTTTGAAGTTCGGCCTGAACTGCTGAACGTGAAGCAAGCAGCGATCTACCTCGGTCGAACAGAGCAATCCTTACAACACCTCATTTTCCAAAAAGATCTGCCAGTTGTGCGCGCGGGGCGAAGGGTCCATCTGCATCGTCGAGACCTGGACGACTGGATTGAGAAAAATAAGTACTAGACCTTAACACACTAGCTTTTACGGTTACAATAGGGCATGACAAGGAAGACAGATGGTTCCGGATCAATCTATTTGCGGGGCGATATCTGGTGGGTAAAGATTCGCGTCGACGGGCATCCAGTCTACGAGTCGAGCAAATCGACGAAGAAGTCTGATGCGATCAAGCTGCGTGACAAGCTGCTTGCGAAGAAGCACAGGGGAGAGATCTCTGGCGGAGCGCCCGACAAAGTCCTCATCAGCGAGCTGCTGGACGACGTTCTTAAGAGCGATATCGAAAAATCGACACGCTACATATGGAAAGCTGTCGTCGAAAAGAACCTCCGGCCCTCTTTTGGTAAGTTGCGTGCCGCCAGACTCTCGACCGATTTAATGGACAGATACCGCGAGAAGCGCACGGGCGAAGGTCGTGCGGATTCGACTGTAAACCGTGAACTATCGATTATGCGAACTGCGTTTCATAATGCTCGGAAACGCACGCCTCCTAAAGTTAACGTGGTTCCTTATTTCCCCATGGTGAAGGAAACCACGGTCCGCAAAGGCTTTCTGACGGATACGCAGTACGCGGACCTTCGCGATGCCTTACTCCACGATCTCAGGCCCCTCTTCGTTTGCGGATACATCACCGGCATTCGTAAGGGCGAGCTAACGGACATTCGATGGCCGCAGCTCGATTTTGAGAGCGATATCATTGCGTTGGAGTCAAACGAGACGAAGAATCGCGAGGGGCGCTCGGTTCCACTTTTGAAAGGCGATATGCGCGATCTTCTCCTCGCTGCAAAAAAGGAACGAGACAAGAAATGGCCGGACTCACCGTGGGTTTTTAATCGCGAAGGAAAGAAGATCATCGACTTCCGTACGTCTTGGAAGAATGCCTGCAAATTGGCCGGTGTGCCTGAGCTGAAGTTTCACGATCTGCGCAGGACGGCTGTACGGAATATGCGTCGCGCTGGCGTACCGCAAGTGATACGCATGAAGATCAGTGGGCATAAGACGGACTCCATGGAGCGACGCTACAATATCGTAGACACCGAAGATTTGAGCATCGCCAAAGAGTTTATGGAACGTCGGATGAAGGCTGTCACTGTAACCGAAAACGTAACCATCGCAGGATAAACGGCGATACACAGCGATAGGACCGGGTCAATAGAATGAGCAACTTGAGTCCTAACGATACCCGGTGATACACTTAGTATTGGCTTGAGGTGCTAGCGCCGCAAGGCATAGGGGTTCAAGTCCCCTCCTCCGCACCAATCTTAAGAATAGTACTTAGAAGAAGGTCAGCCCGAAACAGCAGGCCTTCTTCTTCGTCTCTGTAACGATTGCGAAAAGGTTGTTTGCAGTCGCGCTTCAGCGTCTCTTCGTAGGCATACGCCATTGCGAGTCCGCGCCTGTACAAGGGTAGCGCTCTTCTCGTGAGTTCCGGATTGCGATGATCCGAGAGATATCTACATAAGCGCCTCTTCAGCAAATACCTATGTCCAGACGACGGACGGCGTAATCTCTGCATCAGGTGGTGCGACCTTGGTAGAGATTGGCGTTCACCACCACCGACACGAACATGGAGTCGCCGGCGCGGGAGATGATGGTGTTTGGTGACCCGTCAAGCAGTATCTGTGCAATGAGTCTGCCAGGAAGTCCGGTTCTTCCAACGATGACCAAGACCTCTGTGCTGATTCTCTCGAAGTGGGTAGATATCCTTTCGTATACGTGAATTGCTGGCATCGGCGCCAACCAGGACGTGGCAGTCTCGTGCGTTCCGTCTTGAAGAAAGAGCTCGACCTATCCATCTGGCCGCATCTCGTATCTGTCAAAGGTCTTCTTCACTGGACTACAACCTGGCTGCCGTTCTCGCTGGAAAGACCTTGCGTAGAATGCGCAGCTCAGAGCGGCTGATTGACATCCGGCTTTCGGCGACCACTCTTCCTTCACTTACATGCGATCCCATGACATCGGCAAGCAGCTCCAGTCTTTCGTCAAAGAACCGGTTGTGCCCTCGACGGCAACGCTCTTTAAAGAAATATTCCAGCGGCTTTTCGGCAGGCACTCCTGCATAACCTATTGACCGAACGGGTTGATGGGAATGCCGTAGCACGAACAGTTCTCTTGCGTTGCGCTCGAAAATTTTCACATCAATCCCGCTTTAGCTTTATAGGAGGCCGTGCGCGAGGCAGCTTCCGCCTATTCCGGCTTCAATGATAATGACCCTTCATGATGGCTCCTTCCCGAGGGGTGAAGATGGATGAGTCGCCCCGCTATCCGTCGCGGTCTGTCGCCGAGCCGCGGTGATGGTGATGCTCATAATCATGGCGAAGATGGGCCTGTCGCGACGTGCATGACGGCGTCTGCTGTCGGTATAGAAGACCTACTAAAGAACTGCGGCTGTGATTAATCCCGGCGCACACCAGCGTCGCATTGACATAGAGATTGCGTAGCCGCGTGAGGCGATACCACTGTTGCGGCTCGCCAGCCCGTTGAGCAGAAGTCCGGCGAGAGGCCGGTACGCAAAGATGCTTATAAGACAGATAAACGTAATGACCGCAGGTAGGATGGCCAAGAGAAGAAAAGAGCCGAGGCGAGCCTGTAATTATGGCTGCGATGCCGCCCAGCAAAGTGGATCAGGCAGCGATCAACGCATGAAGCAGCCATTCGTGCCGCACCATGCGGAAGAGCACGATCAGAAAAGAGAGAAGCAGCGTCCAGACCAACGCCATCTGCATAGTGGAGACCTTGCCGGCGACAACAAAGACGAACGTTGGAACCGCCGTCAATATCGCATCGACAAATAGAGATCTACGGCTATCCATGCTGGTGCTCCTGAACCGGGCTCGAGAATTGAAGAGAGAGGCCGCCATCTTTATGGAGACGTACCCCAAACTGGAGGGTTTCTAGTTTCAGCTCAAGCTACTGTGGGATGTTGGGGATACGGATGGAAGCCGCGACTCGCTGTACCCCGACGACGTGCCGCCGCTGCTGGTCACATGGTCAAGGTATTCGGTCTTCGTCAGGCACTGGCCAGTGGAGTGCCCTTATATGGGCATGTCGTGCATTAGGTGGGTCAGCGCCCGAACATGTTAACAAGCATTGCGCTCAGCCTGCGTTGCTCTAGCATTTCTCTTGTTCGATTGCGTCTGTCCTCCCTCTTTCCACACGCAAATGTGACGGCACAGTTAGGAGTCTTGTACCGTACGGTATTGACATATGACGAACTCCCATAATTGGATTCAGAATGTCTTATTGTTGGCCTTCTCTCAGGCTGTTACGGTTCAAGAGAAATGAAAGAAGAAGTTAAGGTTTACCGCAAAGAATGGTCCACTCCACGATCACGGATCTCAGAGGGTCAAGTCGACGAGTTGCTGAAATTTGCCGCTGAGGTCTTCGTAGAACACGGGTATGAAGGCGCAAGCGTCGGGTAGATGGCCAGAAGAGACAACGCCTCAAAGGAAACCTTCTACAGTCGTTTCGACACCAAAGAAGGGTTGCTGACGGCGGTGATGACCCACCGAGTTCAGGGGCTGGAGACCAACCTGGTGACGATGGAAGCCCTGCGTTTCCTGAACTCGGCAAAAATGGTCTACGAGAACGGCGCAGCCAAGATCGCGAGGTTCTTTGCCAACTACCTCTCGCGTCAGACAGCAGGGCACATTGAAGGGTTCCGCACCCTCAGATCGCGGCAGAGCAGTTCATAGACAGCATTGTCGGCATGCCGAGGCTGCGCGCGGCGCTCGGTAGGCTCAGCAGAAAGGGCAAGAAGCGGAGCTAGCCCGCAAGGACGAGCTTCAGTGTATTACCCTGCGAGGTGAGAATCTAAAGACGATTCGTCCATACATCATCCGCAATGCAGGGTAGAGTTCAACACTATGGGCGCAAAATGGGTCCAGATATCTATCTCGCGTGACAAAACAGTCTAAACTTTGCTGGAGCCTCCTCTGATCGCCAAACCGCAGGCAACTCAGGGTCCTAATGCACTTGCTCTCGAGTTCCTGTTGTCCTGATTTAGGACACAGCGTATTCTCAATTCAAAGTGAAATCTCTGCGCCAATTCGGAGCAATTCTGTTGTTGCTGGTGTCCTGTGTCGCTCCAGCGATGGCGTGCATGGCCTCTGATGCTCAGATGACGGTTGAAGAGCAAGCATGTTGCCGCATGATGAAGAGTCGATGCGGACAGATGGAGATGCCAGCCTCGCACGACTGCTGCAGGAAAGCTCCGACCGGTGTTTACGACACTGCTTTGAAGACGGATACGATGTCATTTTGTCCCGCCATGTTCGTGACACTCTGGGTTGCGTCGTTTGACCCTCTGGCTCCTCAGGCCTTTGCCGAAGACTGGATGCAACACCCGGAGCATTCACCACCAAAGCCTCCCCCCTCAGCAATCATCATCTTAAGAATCTAGTTCGCTCCTCTCTCGCTGAAGATCCGGACCGTGCCACTGTGCGCGTTCACGTCTGAATTGCACTCGAGACAGGAGTTTCCTATGAAGGTGGCCGTATATTGGACCGTCGCATGGGTGATGGCAACGGGTATCTATGCGTACGCGCAGCAGATACCCGGGATGCCGACACCACTTGCTACGCTGGTTTCAGAAGCACAGTCGAACAACACACAGATCTCGGCCGCAGAGCACGCGTGGAAGGCGGCAACGCACGTTGCACCTCAGTTGACAACCTTACCTGACCCGCAGTTTACGGTTCAGTCGTTCAGCGTCGGCAGTCCGAAGCCGCTTGCGGGTTTCAGCAACAGTGATTTTGCCTATATCGGGTTTGGGACCTCGCAGGAGCTTCCTTATGCCGGGAAACTCCGTCTCAAGGGCGAGGTAGCCAACAGACAGGCCGATATCCAACAGACACAAGCAGACCTTCTGCGTTCGTCGGTTACGGATCAGGTCAAGCTTCTTTATCTTCGACTTGCCTATATTGACGCAACGCTTTCGATTCTCGTTCGGACCGATGCCGTCCTGAAGCCCCTGATTGAGACCGGCTTGTCTCGATACAGTGTCGGGCAAGGCAGTCAGGCAGATATTCTGAAAGCACAGATCGAACATACGAAAATTCTGCGTGAAGTCACCATGCGCCATCAGGAGATGGGGCAGTTCCAGGCCAGCCTTAAGGAGCTGCTGCATCGGTCGCAGTCCTCTCCTGACATCCTTCCAGAGCCGCTTTCGCTGATTCCATTGCAACGTACCGCAAAAGAATTACAAAACCTCGTTCTCGCTCACAACCCTGCCCTCTCTGTGGATGCCGCAGACGTCCACAAGCAGGACGCCCAATTGAAGTCGGCGCTACGTGAGGGCAAGCCGGACTTCAGCGTCGGCTATATGTTTCAACAGACGGGTGGTGCGTATCGCGACTATTACATGCTGACGGTCAGTATGCAGCTGCCCCGGCGCAAGCGCGTCGAAGCGGGCGTAGCGGAAGCTGCGGAGTCGCTGGAGCGGTCCAGGCAAGAACTCGACTCGCAAGTCCAACAGCAACTCGCAGAGGTGCAAAAGCAGTTTATCGCCGTGACGAATACTGCGGAGTTGTTGACGGAGTATCAAGATGGTCTTCTGCCACAAGCACGAGCAGTCTTTCAGGCTGAACAGACTACCTATCAGTCCGGTAAACAAGGCTTCGCCCCGGTGCTTTCCTCTCTGCTCGATGCTCTGACCTTTGAGCATGACTACCAACAAGCGCTGCTTGACCACGAAACGGCTCTGGCACGTCTCGAAACACTGACAGGAGTACGCCTCCGATGAACCCCTACATTGTCCGGACTTCCTTGTTCTGGCTTGCACTCTTCGCGGCTGTCGCTATGGTGTGCGCGTATCGCACTCGAACGACACAGCGTCCGGCCGACATGTCCACAGGTGTTCAACCCATTGCATCGGGTCCAATGGCGGACACGAGCAAAGATGCGTTCATGCCGTCTCCAAAGATGGAGACCTCGCTAGTGCCTGTGCAACTGACGAATGAGCAGATGAATCGCATCGGCGTAAAGGTTGGCATGGTCGAGTACAAGCAACTGAGCGATGAAATTCGAGCGACCGGCACAGTCGATGTCGACGAACGACTTCAGTCCTCGGTTCAGGTTCGGTTCTCCGGATATATCCGCAAGGTCTTTGCCGACGCAACATACCAATATGTCCGCAAGGGCGAGCCGCTCTTCACCATCTATAGCCCCGAATTGGTAGCAACGCAGGAAGAGTATCTGCTTGCACGACGGAATCAGAGCGCTCAAAGCGGAAGCTCCGTCGATGGCGTCGCAAGCGGCGCATCATCTTTGACCACCGCAGCCGAACAGCGCTTACGCCAGTGGGATATACCGAGTAGTGAGATAGTGAAACTCCAGCGAACAGGAAAGGCGGTTACCGAGTTATCTATAAACTCTCCTGCCTCCGGCTTCATCATGGAGCGCCTGGCGCTCCCAAATATGTACGTTGAACCGGCAACAACGCTTTACACACTGGCTGATCTTTCACGGGTGTGGGTGAATGCGCAGGTCTTCCAGAATGACATCGGCAGGTTAAAGCGCGGATACAGCTCGTCAATTACGGTTGATGCTTATCCGGGGCGGATCTTTCAGGGCCGTATTGAAGAGATCCTGCCACAGGTCGATATAACGACACGAACCGTCAAAGTACGGCTGGCGGTCAATAATCCCGGTGTCACACTCAAACCGGGTATGTTCGTGAACGTCGTTCTAAAGTCCACTCTGGGACGACAACTCGTCGTTCCCGCCTCTGCAGTGTTTCAGACGGGTCTACGTCAGGTCGTCTTTGTCGATCATGGGAATGGCAGCCTGGAGCCGAAAGATGTCAGCCTCGGTACGCGTGTGGGAGATGACTTTGTCGTCCTGAAGGGTCTCGCCGCTCATCAGCAGATTGTGACCTCGGCGAATTTCCTGCTCGACTCCGAGAGCCAGTTACAGGCTTCGGCTGGGCCGTACACTTCCTCTGCACCCGGAGCAGGGAAACAAGCGCCAAACCCATCAGCAAAAACTCAATCCGCCATTGCGATCGATTTCACAACCAATCCCAATCCAGTTCACAAGGGATCGAATGTCTTCCAAGTCAGGTTGAATGGGGCGAACGGGCAGCCTATCTCCGGGGTGCACGTTGCGGTCACTTTCTTCATGGCGGCAATGCCGGCAATGGGTATGGGAGCGATGAATACGACCACGCAACTTATGCAGAAGAGTTCCGGCGTCTACGATGGAACGGGCGTGCTTGAATCTGGAGGAACATGGCAGGTTACGGTGACCGTAAGACAGAACGGCCAGACCATCGGGACGAAGCAGTTGCGCGTCAATGCCGAAGGGGGAATGTGACATGCTCTCCAGAATCATCGATCTTTGCGCACGAAATCGCTTCCTCGTCTTCACTAGCGTTTTACTTCTGACTCTTGCCGGTATCTGGTCTCTGCGTCATGTTCCACTCGATGCGTTACCTGATATCTCCGATGTGCAGGTGATCGTACATACGGGTTGGACCGGACAACCGCCAGACATTATCGAAGACCAGGTCACCTATCCCATCGTGACAAGCCTTCTTGCTGCTCCTCATGTGAAGGCCGTCCGAGCTCAAACGATGTTTGGCGATTCATACGTGTACGTCGCATTCGAGGACGGCACAGACCTGTATTGGGCACGTTCTCGTGTAGTCGAATATCTCCAACAAATCAGTGGTCGTCTCCCTGCCGAAGTCCACCCAGCCATTGGGCCGGATGCGACAGGCGCGGGCTGGGTCTTTGAGTACGCCATCATTGATAAGAGCGGAAAGCATAGTCTGGCCGACCTGCGTACCCTTCAGGACTGGCATTTACGCTATGCGCTGGAGACTGTGCCCGGTGTCTCAGAGGTTGCCAGCATCGGTGGTTATGTGAAGCAGTATCAAATACGGCTCGACCCAGGCAAGCTGCTGACGTACAACATTCCATTATCGATGGTCATCGACCGGGTGAAGGCCAGCACAAATGAAGTAGGCGGCAGAGTGCTCGATCTCAACGGAGCGCAGTATATGATCCGCGGTCTCGGCTACCTGAGATCTCTCAATGATTTAGAGTCCATCGCCGTGGGCAGCAAGAACGGTACACCGGTCCTGCTACGCGATCTCGGGAGTGTGGCTTTCGGTCCGGATATCCGCGAAGGCGTCGCCGAGTGGAACGGGCAAGGCGAGACGGTCGGCGGCATTGTCGTCATGCGACAAGGCATGAATGCACTAAACGTTGTAGAAGGCGTCAAGCAGAAGCTGCGCGAGACTGCGCCATCTCTTCCAGCCGGGGTGCAGATAGTCGCGGGTTACGATCGTTCCGGTCTCATAAACGATTCGATTGCCACCCTTCAGCGCGACTTGCTGGAAGAAGCCATCATCGTCAGCATGGTCATCATCATCTTCCTCTTTCACTTCCGCTCGGCTCTGATCGCCATTCTGGCTCTGCCGGTTGCGGTGCTCGTGTCGTTCATTCCAATCTACTTCCTGGGTGTGACCTCGAACATCATGTCCCTTGGTGGCATTGCTCTCGCCGTCGGTGTCCTCGTCGATGCAGCAATTGTCATGGTGGAGAATGGATACCGGCATCTCTCCGAACGGCAGGAGTCCGACCCTACACCTGTCTCCGAACGGGAGCGCCGGGAAATTCTTATCGCCGCAGCGAAGCAGGTCGGGCCGGCGTTGTTCTTCTCGCTACTCGTCATCGTTGTCTCCTTCTTGCCTGTCTTTTTGCTAGAAGCGCAGGAGGGCCGTATGTTTCGGCCTCTCGCCTGGACTAAAACGCTTGCCGTGGGTTCCTCGTCCATCCTTGCAATTACCCTTGTGCCTGTGCTGATGGTGATGCTGATTCGAGGGCAACTTAAGCCAGAGAGTGCGAATCCGCTCTCGCGCTTCACCCAGGCGATCTATCTTCCCGTCCTGCAGTTCTGCCTGAAGTATCGAAAGCTCACCATTGCAAGCAACCTGCTCTTTCTGGTTGCCACGTTACCCGTCGCCTTCAAGCTGGGAAGCCAGTTCATGCCTCCGCTCTTTGAAGGCGCCGCGCTGTATATGCCAACTTCGCTTCCTGGTATCGCTGTTGAGCAGGCGAAGTCGCTGCTCCAAAAGCAGGATGCGATACTCCGCACGTTCCCTGAGGTCGAGAGCGTCTTCGGCACAGTCGGTCGTTCCGACAGTGCAACGGACAACGCCCCGCTGGACATGTACGACACAACGCTCATGCTCAAGTCGCGAGAGCAATGGCGACCAGGAATGACCTACACCAAGCTCATTCAGGAGATGGATGAAAAGGTACAGTTTCCTGGGCTCGCGAACACCTGGACGAGTCCAGTCGAAAACCGTCTCGACATGGAACTTACCGGAATCAAGACACCGCTTGGGCTCAAGGTGCAAGGGCCGAACGGAGACGGCATTGAACAACTGGCGTCAAAGATGCAGAGCGTTCTCTCGTCGATGCCACAGGTTCGGTCGATCTTTGCCGAACGCATCTCGCAGGGCTTCTATGTCAACGTGGAAGTGAACCGAGCCGAGGCCGCACGATATGGCCTCAGTGTCGCCGATGTGCAAATGGCGGTCTCATCCGGCATCGGCGGCCAGAACATCGCGGAGAACATCGAAGGACGCGAGCGTTATCCAATCAACGTGCGCTACTCGCAGGACTTCCGGGACAGCGTCGATCGAATGCGTAACGTCTTGATCGCAACGCCCTCTGGGGCGCAGATCCCTCTGGGCCAAGTCGCCCAGGTTTCCTTCTCTCATGGCCCGGCGATGATCCGAGATGAAGACGGACAACTCACCGCCTATGTCTACATCGACTTGAAGGGGACCAACTACGGAGGCTTTGTAAACGAAGCCAATCGGAAGCTGAAAAGCCAGATTGCGATCCCGGCAAGCTACAGCTACAAGTGGTCGGGCGAGTATGAATTTGAGCTGCGGGCAAAGCAACGGCTCAAACTAATTCTGCCCATTGTCTTCTTCGTGATCTTCCTGCTGCTCTACATGATCTTTCATTCCGTCACGGAAACCGTTGTGCTGATCGTGCCCACCCTCTACGCCATGACGGGAGGGTTATTGCTGCAATGGCTGCTTAGCTATAACTTCAGCGTCGCTGTGTGGGTTGGTTACATCGCGCTGTTCGGGATTGCCGTGGAGACGGGTGTCGTCATGGTCGTTTACTTGCATGAATCTCTGGAGCAAAGACTGCTGCAGGGAAACGTGCATAGCTGTGCAGATATCGAAGATGCCATCGTCGAGGGTGCTGTCAAGCGCCTGCGCCCCAAGCTAATGACTGTCGTGGCTGTTCTCGCTAGCCTTGCACCGATCCTGTGGGAGTCCGGCATCGGCTCCGATGTGATGAAACCCATAGCCGCTCCCATCGTGGGCGGCATGATTACTTCAACCATTCACGTTCTGATCTTGGTGCCGGTGTTCTTCGTGATGATGAAAGAACGCGAATGGAAGAATGGAAAACTCTCCCCTATCACTCTTTCGGACAAGACAGCCCAAACCACCACAACTTGCATTCAAGAGAAGTATGAAAACAGTTATCTGTCTGGTTGTGGTCCCCAGATGGCCACCCTGAAGTGTTTACCAAAATGAGCAATGATGCTGCCAGGAGAGTTCCTATCTGCCTAATGCCACCGTATCGAGCCAGAGCTTTTGCCGTTGACCGCGTGACCATTGGACGCGTTCTCACTTCGCTTAGAATATCTGGGAACAGTACCGCTCGCGCTAGGACGAGGCTTTTGAATCCTCTGTAGCCTGACCTTCCTTCTCCCGGCGTTGCGCGCCAGCAATACCCCGGTGATACACTTCAGATAGAGTTGATGCATTAGCATCACAGAGCATGGCCTTCAAGTCTCTTCTTTCATCAATCCTACAGTTTGCTCAAAAGGTTCAGTTATAATCCAATGGTTTATCTGCTCGTTGTCATCCATGTGATCGTCTGTCTCTTCCTCATTGGTGTCATATTGATCCAGCAGGGTAAGTCGGCCGACCTGGCCGGAGCTTTCGGCGGACAAGGATCACAGACCGCCTTCGGTCCTCGCGGCGCGGCTAATCTGCTGACCAAACTCACTGCTTGGGCTGCAGTCCTCTTCATGCTCGTTTCCATTGCGCTCACCATCCTTCTCTCTCGCGCCAGTGGCGATCATTCAGTACTTTCCGGAACTCCGACCACGCAAACCACACCCAAGAAGTAGTCGCGCCGCTCCGACTAATCAGTACGGATCAAACCAGATCTGCGCGTTTCCACGTCTAGTTCTCACCACAACCCCGGTGCGAGTCAACTCCAATCTCAAGGTCCAGGAACTCGCGTTCTACCATAGAGGACATGATTCGAGAGATCCTCCGTGTTGGCCTGCTCCAATGCAACTGCACCGTCCTTGGGGATGAGGCCTCGGGCGAAGCCATGGTCATCGACCCAGGTGACGACATCCCCCGCATCGTTGGCGTTCTCACACGCCATCAACTTACCCTCAAGCAAATTGTGATCACCCATGCCCATATCGACCACATTGCCGGGGCACAGATCCTCAAGCGCCTTACGGGCGCTCCCGTCTTCTATAACCAGCTCGATTTGCCACTGGTCAGAATAATGGACATTCAGGCCGGATGGCTGGGCATCGCAACGCCCGAGGTCGCGCCGCCGGACCACTCACTTGAAGACGGCCAGATCATCACCGTATCCGGCATCACCGGAGAGATCCTGCATACTCCAGGTCATACACAAGGCAGTGTCTGCATGTACCTGCTGGGGCAACGTCTCCTCTTAGCAGGCGATACTCTCTTCTCTGGCGGCGTAGGCAGAACGGACCTCCCCGGAGGTGACACCCCCACCCTTATCAACTCCATTCAAAGCCGTCTCATGACGCTCCCGGAGGATACTATCGTCATCCCAGGACATGGTGCCGCCACAACTATAGGCCAGGAAAAGGAATGCAACCCATTCCTGCAATCTTTTTAGGTAGACAAGATAGAACTCGTATCGAACAATTGCATTTCGTTTTAAACTGAATATTTAGCACTCATAGCCGCAAGCCGATATACACCTTGAGTGAACGCCGCTTCGTTTGTCAGCAGGCTTACCACTACCCGGTTTCGCTCAGATAAGCCATAAAACGAGCCCGGATGCGCAATAACCCTTTGCTCCATCACCAGATCTTCCGCAGATCCTTGTACCCGGAGCACTGCGCTCCAGCCCGCCTCCGTGTGCAGCACCGGGACACCTGAAGCTTCTGCCGTCGCCAGGTTCTTCAGGACGCGTCTGAGGATCTGTCCTTGAATCCTATGCCGCGCTGCCAGCCAGCTCGGCAGCGCGTGCTGCACGGACGCATTCATCGACAGGAATGTATCGGCAATCACCTCAAGCCGGCCTAGCGCCTCTCGTTGCATATTCTCCGGTCCCACCGTAAGCACCCATGCAGCCTTCATCTGCGGCAGCCCCGCAATCTTGCTGATCCCGCTCAGAACAAAGGTCAGAACCGGCGATTGCTCAGCCGCGAAGCTCACCGCTCCCGCCGCCTCCCGAAGCGCATAGTCCAGGAATACCTCGTCCACAATCAGCGCCAGCCTAAACCTGGAGCAGAATTCCCGGAGCCGCTCTCGCTCCCCCGCTGCCGTCCAATGCCCGGTCGGATTGTTTGGATGGACGACAAGGATCGCCTTTGTTCGCGGCCCAATCCGCCGTTCCAGTTCGGCAAAATCAATCCACCAGCCGAAATCGTAGAACAAGGGATATGACCGTAGCCGCACATCCTCGAGTTCGGCCAGATAGTGAAATAGCGGATAGCTCGGCTGCGCCACCAGCACCTCATCACCGGCATCACAGAGCAGGCGGAACAGATACCCATATGCCTCGCTTGTGCTCGTGGTGAGTATGATTGCATCGGCATCGACCGCAGCTCCGTGGTCTGCGTAATACACGGCTATAGCCTCTCGTGCGGACTGTATACCGCGCGGATCAGGGTCATACGTCATCGCGCCCGGATTGCCCAGCGGCGCGAGAACATCTACCGCGTCGTAAAGGAAGCCACAGATCGTAGGATTCGATACCGTCAGATCCACCAGTGCCAGCCCGGAACTCAATCGCGAAGCTCGCGCTTCCCGCACTGCCGACGCGAACGTGCTCTCCCCTGTATCCCACCCTGTCCGAGATGAAAACCGATCGTGTACGCGTTGATCCCTCATATCCCTATGCTACCCGCGCAATCCCGCTCGCTTACAATCCAGACATCCCTATGAAACACACCGAACCACAGCCCGACCAGAACCTCCAAAGCCATCTTGCCACCCCGATTTACGCCGTTCTCTTCGATTACGGCATGGTCCTCTCCGGACCGCCGAATCCTTTGGCCTGGGCGCGCATGCGCGATCTCACCGACCTCGACGAAGCTGGCCTCCATCGCGAGTACTGGGCGCATCGCCATCCCTACGATCGGGGAACCCATACCGGCCAGTCCTACTGGCAGCATGTCGCCGCCGGGAACGGCACCACCTTTAACGCCTCCCAGATCGCTGGTCTCGTCGCAGCCGACATCGATTTGTGGGGTGATCTGAACGTGTCCATGGTCGAGTGGGCGCAACAACTCCAGCGCGCAAGCATCCGTACCGGCATCCTTTCGAATATCGGTGATGCGATGGCTGAAGGCCTGCTTGCCAGGTTTGACTGGCTCGGCGCTTTCGATCACTGCACCTGGTCACACTCCGTCAACCTGGCCAAACCCGAGCCTGAGATCTACCGCTACGCCGCCGACGGACTCGCCACGGAACCCGCGAAGATTCTCTTCATCGACGACCGCGCCGATAACATCGAGGCCGCCCGTGAGTTTGGCATGCAAGTCATTCACTACCTGAGCCACGCTCACTTCATAAATGAGATGTATGCCCGTGGGTTTGGCGCCTTATTAAACCCCGAGGCGCTCACGATCGCACCCGTCTCAAAGCAGCAAGGATAGGATCGCAAAGAGTAAGCATTGAAATAAAGCAGTCAAAGTCCAGATGAGGACGTATAGTACCTCTCGATACACTTTCTCAAATCAGGACAACAGAATACCGGCAACTCCATGGATATTGAAGGTCAGGCCGCAACCTGAGCAGCAACCGCGGCCACAAGCCTATGACGAAAAGTTTCGCCTTCTGCCGTTCTTCTCCACAGCACTGCTGGGCCTTATCGCGGTAGGTGCTCCTGTGTCTCCAGTTCAGTCGACAGGCCCCAGCAGCTCTCCTTTGCTGGCATCCGCTCCTCTGCGAAGCAGCCAGTTCAATGCCGTCACTTGCGATGCTGGCCACCTTTACTCTCTCCTCGATCAGAAGGACGGCGTACGTCTCCTCAAGACCGATGCCACTGCTACCGTTGTGCTCGCCCAGGCGCAACTCGGAACCGCCGTTGGCGTTGCCGTGGCACGCGATCGTTCCGGCGATCTTTAGATCACTGGAACCAGCACCTCCGGCGCATTAACCACAACCCCGGTGCGACCTTTTCTCAACCGGTCGATACCACGGCCAATCTTTATCGCGAAGTTCGACGCAGACCTGAATTTAAGTTTCGTAACCTTCGGGTGGCGGCGGAAGGACAGCAGCGGCGGCAATCACGGCCACTGTGGATGCCGTCTTCATCACCGGTCTCATCTACGGCAGCGGTTTTCCCGTCACAGCCTCCGCCATCATTCAGTCACCTGCTCACGGCAGCATCCAGAACGGCTTTGTCGAAGAGTTCACCGCAGACGGCACTATCCTTCGCTATGCCACCTATCTCTGCGGACAGAATGGTGACACGTTGCCCACCTCCATTGTCGCCGACGGCATGGACGACGCCACCTTCCGGTTTTACTACCGCGTCCGGGTTTCCCATAGTCGCCGCACTCGTGCCCCACGCCGTAGGCGCCGCCTCCAGCTTTCCAGCAACTGCCCCGCCCAGCGGCAGTTGCACGATTCAGGTCAGCTTCACTCCGACTGCGGCCGGGATTCGCCCTGCAAGCCTGAGTATCGCCAGCTCCGCCTCGGCCAGCTTCTCGTAGCCGCGCTTACCGGCGTCGGCATCCAGTCCCATCTGCTCATCAACCCTGCTAGCCTGAACTTCGGCAACGTCGTCGTCGGCCAAACGGCGAGCCTGTCGCTTACGCTCGCGAACGTTGGGACCGCCCCCATCAGCCGTATTAGTTTCACCATAACAACCGATTACCTCGTCACCGCGCCCCGCTCCTTTCCCACCCTCGCCGCTGGCGCAAGCTGCTCCGTCACCATCGCCTTCACCCCCAGAACCGCGGGCCCCGTACCGGTACCCTCACCATCACCAGCTCTGATCTCGCCTCGCCTGACACGGAAACCATCACCGGCAATGGCACCACATCAACCACTCTCAGCAACAGCCACGCATCCTTCAGCGTCACGGTTGATGGCAGCTCTTCTGCTAGCTGCAGCGTCCAGCAAACCAGGTCCGCTAGCTACACCTTGACCATCACGCCCGTGGACGGTTTGATCGGCGATGTCGTCCTGAACTGCAGCGCGATCGTCATCGCCCCAAATGCGACCTGCTCCATGCAGCCCTCCATGGTCACCCTCAGTGGTGCGAGCCAAGCAGTCACCGTCACCATCAATACCCTCATCTCGGCCGAGCTTCGCCCCCACGCCGGGCGCGGCGGTCTTGACGGTATCACGCTCTGCATTCTTGCGCCCGCCGCCTTCTCTTGAAGATCCGCAAGGTTCTTGGCATCCGCCCGACCGCGCTGCTCATGGCTCAGCTCTGGACGACCGTCATACTGGTCTCAAGCGGCTACGGCTGCGGCGTCAACCCCAACCTTCGCTATACCCCCCGGAAGCTATCGATACACAGTCAGCGGCAACTCGACTACAGGATCCTCGCAAACTCAGGTTGTCACCCTCAATCTGACCATCCCTTGAAGTGTCGACCTCGTTTGTAGTTCCGGCATGACGGGACGACAGCTTCTCACTCGTGTGCGTGGTGGTCCCAAACTCAACCCATATCGTTCTGGAGCAAAGCCTCTTGCAGCCCCTGCAACCCATCTCCGTTTAGGGGCGAACTACGACCGGTAGTCTGTAAGCATGAAGCTTAAGTCAAAGCTGGGTCAAAATTTCCTCGTCGATGATCGTGCCCGGCATGCCATCGTTGATGCGCTCGGCAATGTAAGCGACCGGACTATTATCGAGATTGGGCCGGGGCATGGGGCGATCACGGATATCCTCGCGATGCGCTGCCGTCGGCTGATCGCGCTCGAGCTGGACCGCTCCCTCGCAGCGGAGATGCGGTTTCGGTTCCGCGAGCAGCCACAAGTTGAGATTCATGAGGGCGATTTCCTGAAGGCAGATCTTCAAGCGCTTGTTCCTGCAGGGGAGACGGCAGATGTGGTCGGAAACCTACCTTACTACATCACGTCCAATATCCTTCTTCAACTCTTCCGGGCAGGAACGGCCGGGGCACTCTCGCGCGGCGTGTTGATGATGCAGCGCGAGGTGGCCGACAGGGTCTCGGCAGCTCCTGGAGTTCGGGACTATGGTCTGCTCTCGGCCACGGCACAGATGAACGCGCAGGTCGACAAGCTGTTCACCCTGCCCCCGTCGGCCTTCTCGCCACCACCGGAGGTTTACTCGACTGTGCTGCGGCTGCACTTCGCACCGAGGTTTGTGGAACTGGCTGTGGATGCAACGGCCTTCGATGGATTTCTAAAGCTCTGCTTTGCACAGAAGCGGAAGACTTTGCATAATAATCTGCGTGCCGCCGGGTATGCGCCGGACCAGCTTGCAGCGGCTTGGCCCGCCGGGATGCCGGTCCAGGTGCGGGCTGAGTCCCTCGCGCTTGAGCCGATGGCGCTGTTATATCGATCGCTGCAAATACCGTGAATCCCAGAAATACCATCAGCCCCCCACAAATCCGAGCGGGTAAAGCCCTCGTGGCTTCACCTCATGGGCTATCTTTTCGCGCCGCCTCCATTTAACGGAGTCGCATGCATCGCTCCCGCAGAAGAGGCTGGAGCCGCTGGAACTGAAAAGGTGGAGTGTGGTGTGGATGGAGGTAACTGGCTCGGAGCAGAGGGGCGCGGAGCGGACGGCGCCATCGGCTGACCTCCCGGACGGGCGTAGCTGCCCCCACCGCCCTGTCCTGGCTGCTGAAAGCCGGGACGCGCCCCTGGCTGGTTCATTCCCGGCTGGTTCATTGGTCTCAAGCCATGTTGAACGCCCTGCTGGTTGTACGGTCTCATGCTCTCCTGAACACCCGGTTGCTGGACACCCAGCTGTTGAATCCCTTGTCGTGGCGCACTGAAAGTCTGCGGAGCTGCTGGCCGGACCGCGCCCGGGCGTCCAGCTTCGTAGCTCTGGACTCCGCGCCGAGGTCCCGGAATGCTTCCGCTGGCAAAGCCCGTCTGGACTACGCTGTGGGTTGGCTGCAGTCCGAGTACCGCTGTGTGAGTCGTACGATCAACCGGAAAATCACGACGGAGCGAAGCTCCAATGGCGCTTCCGCCTCGCGGGGTGTATGCCTGACCGACTGACGTGAGTGGGATCGCTACGATACCCGCAATGTGTCGTGATCCAGGCAATTGGATGGGCGAAGGGTGGGGAGACGGGGCGGGTACCGCCGCTCGGAACCCGATTGAACCGCCAGGCGTTGTTCCTGTTGGTATTCCCGGTGTCGGTCCAGCTGTCATTCCATGGACGTGAATGATGGGGTGAACACCGCTTGGTTCCATGACCGGCAGCCGCTGGCCCGCATAGTGAAGCGGTGGGCGGACAATGTTTACGTATCCGCCGTTATACCCGCCAGTCCCGTACCCGCCGTATCCATAGCCTCCGTAGCCTGCAAAGCCGAAGCCGCTGCAGGCCGCATTCGGGCTCCAGCCCCAGCCGAAGGTGTTCCAGTACGACCAGCCGCCGCACCGGAAGGGCGTCCAGCCCCAGCTGTACCCTGAGGCCCAGGTGTAGCCTGTCCCGGGATACCAAAGCCAGCTTCCGTTGCCATAGGGGTCGAAGCTGACATCGTCGCCGCCGATCGGTTGCCACACCTGCCCCTGTCCGGGAACGTTATACCAATTCCCGTTTACGTCGAGATCTGACCAGCCGTAGCCTTGGTATCCTGCGAATCCGTCCCGTGCGGCTGTCTGTGTGGATGCCGCATTCGCAGCGGCCTGGTCGCGGGCCTCATTCCACTGGTCCCATGTGTCTGCTGCAACCTCTTGCGTAAGGAAGTAGCGGCTCGGATCTTCCGTGTCGCTGCGAAAGGTTTCGCCGGCGTGGAGATCGGTCCTATAGTGATCTTCCCGCTGCACATGCGCTGTGCCATCCAGCACGGCGATAGCCGCGGGTGGCTCGTCCAGGTTGATGCGGAAGGAGGTGTTTTCGGTGGGCGAGATGAGGTCGCCGCCAGCGTCGACGGTATAGGCAAAGCGGGACCCCGAGCGGAGTTCGAAGTACGCCAGCCCTTTGACCAGCCCAAGCCGCGTACTGGAGCTTCCGCCCCCATCAACGATCAGGTGTTGGAGGTTGAGCGTGGTGTTCGGGGTTAATCGGGCGAGGCTGCCGTCCTCAAACTCGATCTCGGCCTGGCCATCGTCACCTGTGACGACGGTCTGTCCCTCGGTCAGCGGCATGTTCAACTGCGCTGGATCGCCCGCAGTGTTACCGGTGCGATCGACGTACACGTATCCCTCGGTAAACGTGAGGCGTGCGACTCGAGCAGGAGAGAGACCCTGAGCGAAGACCGCTCGGTGGGTTCCAGTCGTCCCTACTCCCAGACAAACGGCGACGAAGGCGGCATGGCGTACGACGCAGCACTTGAATCTTTGGAGAAAACCCGTGGTATCTCTCATGGTGGCTTATGGACCCTACTCTCTCAACGCGTGCGTTAGACGCGCTGTACCCGTCCTGCGGAAGCAGACCGCTATCCGCCAGTCTCGGCCCGCTCCAGTAGTTTAGCTGCTCGCAATCGTACCCGCTCGATCAGCTCCGTGTCGCTTGCAATCGACCGAAGCGTAGGCGCGATGTTTTCAAGCTCCAGGGCATGGCCCGCATCCACCGCGGACACCAGCGTCGCCATCTCTGCGTCAAGCCCGAGGCGATCGAAACGGTGTTTGAAATCTAGAACGCGGCCCTCTTCCAGGGTTAGTTCGATGCCTTGGAAGAGCTCCGTGAGTTGGATTGCTCCCTTGTTCTCCGTGTGATTGTAGGTGCAGGTGCCGTCGCCGTTAGCATCCCGGTAGATGAGGGTCTTGGTTCCGGTGTCAGCGATATTTTTCAGCCTGGACGCGCAAGGCGAGGCGGATGAGTGCACCATGTGAACGGATTCATGGGCGCCCTTGACGGTAGAAGACGAGAAAACGAGAGGACGTTCGATAATCTGGAGTTCACTGGACTGGGCTGCGGGAATCTCGGCACGGTAGCGGCCAGTGCCGTCTTCCCGAATTTCGATCGAGTACCGGGGGACGGCAATGCCGGGGACAGGCCGCTCGAAGCTGAAGCTGACGTGGAAGGCGGCAGTTAAGCTCTCTTGAGACTGCGCCACTGATGGAACCGCATTTTGCCCAGATAGCAGGGCTGTGAAGCCGAAGCCTGCCAGACCAAGCCCTCCCCAGAAGCGGGTCATCGGGTGACTCCCTGCAGGTGTAACGTCTGCGCTGTATGGATATGACAGATGGCGATCGCCAGCGCATCGGCTGCGTCCGGCGATTCAGGAGCGACACTCAGCTCGAGCAGGCGAATCACCATGAACTGCACCTGCTCCTTCGCCGCGAGACCGTAGCCAACCACGGCGCTCTTTATGGAGAGAGGCGCATACTCCACGACCGGCAGATTGCAAGTTGCCGCAGCCAGCATGGCGACTCCGCGCACCTGTCCGAGCTTTAGGGCCGACTTGGCGTTAGCGGAGAAGAAGACCTCCTCGATCGCGACGACCTCGGGTGTATGAAGCGACAGAAGACCGGTGAGCTCGGCATAGACCTGAGCGAGCCGCTGCGGCGGCGTCTCCTTCTTGCTGAGGCGAATCGTCCCTGCAGCTAGGTGCACGAGCCGGGGCATGCGCGCTTCGCAGTCCACCTCGACTACACCATAGCCCGTAAATTCGGTGCCGCAGTCGATGCCGAAGACACGCATGAAGGAAGTCTAACCGAACGCCATCACTTGTGAACGCAGGTAACCTGCGCAGTCATCTCGCCCCGAGTGTGACTCCAAGCCACAGCAGCAGAGTGAAAAGCCCAAGTACATCGCCCAGCATAACGGCGCCCGCGCCCATCACGAAGCAGATCGCTGTTCGCAAGCGATAGCAGGAGCGCAGAACGAAGGTAAGGGCGAGTAAGCTCGCGAGCTGCAGCGCCGTGAAGCCTATTCCCCAAACGGTAGCGGTTACGTGCAAATGGCGTATCAGCAGTTCAGCTCCACCGGCCCCGCAGGTCCTCACCAATCCCGACGCCCGGAGATTTGCCTGCATCGCTAGCGCCAGCGCAACAGCGGAAAACACCCACAGCGCAACTCCGAAAAGCAGACCCGCGATACCGTCGCGATTCCTCAGCCAGGCAAATAGCATCCCCGTCAGCGTGTGACGGGGATACCGAGGCTCCCTTGTCATAGACGCCGAACTCTTGCCCTGAGCTTCACTTCGAGATGCCTTCGAACGGCGAGCTGGCAGTGGCATAGAGCTTGCGGGGCATACGGCCGGCAAGGAATGATTGGCGTCCAGCCAATACTGCGTGCTGCATCGACTCAGCCATGAGAATGGGATCGCGCGCGCCGGCAATCGCCGTGTTCAGCAGAACCGCGTCGAAGCCCAACTCCATCGCCAGGGCAGCGTCGGATGCAGTGCCGAGCCCAGCGTCCACGATCAATGGGACCTCGGTGATAAGTTCGCGAAGGATGCGCAGGTTCGTGATATTCGAGAGTCCAAGGCCAGTACCGATCGGTGCCCCGAGCGGCATGACCGCCGCTGCTCCAACATCGATCAGGCGTTTTGCGAAGACAATGTCGTCGGTCGTGTAAGGGAGAACAGTAAAACCCTCCTTGACCAGCACACGCGTGGCTTCAAGCGTTGCCTGGACGTCGGGATACAGCGTAGGCAGGTTACCGATCACTTCAATCTTGACCCAGTCGGAGAGACCGACCTCACGTCCCAGACGCGCCGCGCGAATGGCATCCTCGGCGGTATAGCAGCCAGCCGTATTGGGAAGAAGAAAGTAGCGTTGCGAGTCAATGAAGTCCAGCAGCGACTCGCACGAACGATCAAGGTTTACCCTGCGCACCGCGACGGTCACCATCTCTGCCCCGGAGGCCTCGATGGCAGCCTGCGTCTCTGCTCCGTCTTTGTATTTTCCTGTCCCAACGATCAGTCGCGACTGAAAAGCTCGTCCGGCGATGACTAAAGGTTCCATCTGTTTATTCTAAAACCGAAGTAGCCTCAATAGAAGCAGACGGCAAAAGCAAACGGCCTGTGCTCAATATGAGCGACAGGCCGTCTGGCGGTGGACTGTTGAGATTGACTTGAGGCGTCCACACTCGTAAGTGGGCCTCGGCGGATACTACTTGTGTTGCAAACCGCTGGGACTAGAGCTGGACGCTCTAAGCCTCAGTCACCTCACGTACCGTTTTGCTACAGTTACTGTCAATTTTCATAGGCTGGACCATCCTCCTTTCCCGTGTGAGGAAAGATTACCCCAGAGGCCGTGGCGACTGCAAGTCGAGGAGCACTAGGTTCACTACTTCAGGTACGCGCGCACCAGGTCGATCAACTCCTCGCCGAGGTCGGGCGTCAGCGGGGCGTGGCCGTCCTGGAGCAGATGCAGGCGAATATGATCTTCGAGAACCTCGCCCATCAGGCTGTTGATACCTCCACGCACGGCTGCCAGCAGCATCAGGACCTTGGTGCAGTCCTCCTCAGCCGCCAGAGTGCGCTCGACCGCATCCATCTGGCCGCGGATCCGTTTGACGCGATTGAGCAGCTTGGTTCGTTCCCGCGCAACATAAGCCATATCCGCTCTCCTGATGATTGATTCCTTATACCCTACTGGGGTATATTACGGGTAACTCCAGGCATAATCTGCCTGGGCGGCCACCCGGGATCAGCTCCCAAATCGACAGAAAGACACGAACCAATGATCATTCGTACTCTATTCATGCGAAAGCATGAACATAGCAGGTTCATGCTGATACAAGGTCTCGTCCGGCAGGGCCTCATCATTCTTCTATTTTTTGCATTCATGCAAGCTGCTCCCACACTCGCATCTGCTCAGGACGCCGCCCCTGCACCGGTCGCAGAGGACCAGCCTACCCTGATGAAGCTGCTGGCAAAACGCGGCGAGCACACCATCGAGAACGAACGCTGGAATGCATATGGACAATTCACCTACATCTCAGGCTGGAAGCCGACGTTTGCTGCACCCTATACGAATGCGAATGGGAGCACTAATTCACTTCTTCCGGATGCTGAGCGAAGCTTTACCGGCACTGCAACGCTGTACCTTGGCGCCAGGCTCTGGAAGGGCGGCGAAGCCTACTTTGTTCCAGAGCTCATTTCGGAGCGCCCCCTCTCGCAACTCAAAGGGTTAGGGGGAGCCATCCAGGATTTTGAGCTGCAAAAAGGTGGTGACGTGGCGCCCACGCTCTACCGTTCCCGCGCGTATGTGCGCCAGACGTTTGGATTTGGCGGTAACCGAGTGATAAAAGAGTCGGGTCCGACCCAGCTTGGAACTACCTATAACAGCAGAAGGCTTGTTCTGGTTGCTGGCAACTTCAGTATCCTCGATTTCTTTGACAAGAACGCCTTCGATATTGATCCGCGTCAGGGCCTCTTCAACCTCGCATTCCTGACCTATGCCGCCTACGACTTTGCCTCGGATGCGCGTGGCTACTCCTGGGGCGCCGTCTCTGAGCTTTACTGGGATAATTGGGCGGTGCGCTTTGGACGGATCACCCCGCCGAAAGATCCGAACCAACTACCGGTCGACTTCCGCCTCGGCAAGTACTATGGCGACCAGGTCGAGTTCGAGCACAAACATCAGGTTCATGGGAATGACGGCACCGTTCGTGTCCTTGGCTATCGCAACCACGAGAATATTGGCCGTTTCTCGGACGCGATCCACGCGTTTGCAGCAGATCCACAGAAGAACGCAACCACCTGCACCGGATTCAACTACGGTTCAAGTAACACCAACGCACCCGACCTTTGCTGGGCACGTAAACCGAATGTAAAGCTTGGCATTGGAATATTCGGAGAGCAGTCTCTTGGGCACACCATCGGTGTATTCTCCCGAGTGATGATCTCAGACGGAAAGAGCGAAGTGGACGCCTACACGTCGACCGATCGTTCCACTACGATCGGCGTACTGGCGAAGGGTGCCTGGTGGTCCCGGCCAGGTGACGTCGTCGGGGGTGGCGTAAACCTCGGCTCGATCTCGAAGTCCCATGCGCAGTATCTAGGTATGGGCGGCATCGATGGATTTATTGGTGATGGACATATCCATGCCGCTCAAGAGATCGCCCTAGATGCGTTTTATAGTGTAAAGGTTCGCAAGGTGTACTGGCTTGCCGGTGATTACCAGCGCATCAACAATCCGGCTTTCAATGCCGATCGCGGCCCCCTAAACATTTTCAGCTTGAAAGTACATGGCGAGTTCTAAAAATATTGACGCCTGAGGTCACGTTTCCTCAATTGACTGTTCACGATCTGAACAAGGCCGCTTTTTGTCCTAGCACCGTTCTAGCGCTAAACTGCTCCAACTTATACTGAATTGGTGACCACGCTCCTTGCCTTCGAGAGTGCGGGCCTGCTTCTTGGCCTGATCTTTGGCAGCTTCATGAACGTCTGCATCGCGCGGGTGCCACGAGGCGAATCGGTCGCGAAGCCGCGTTCGCGATGTCCGGAGTGCGTCACTCCGATCCACTGGTTCGACAACCTCCCGGTCCTGAGTTGGCTGCTGCTGCGCGGAAGGTGCCGCGACTGTAAAGCAGCGATTTCATGGCATTATCCGGCGGTAGAGATCCTGACAGGCCTCTGGTTCTTGATGGCTGGAGACCACCTTGGGCGTTTGTACGCGAGCCGTAAGGTCGCCTTGCCTTTGAATCAACTTGCGTCGGCAACTACAGAACAGGTTGCGTTCGCTGTGCTTGGTTTTCTTCTAATCGGGTTGATGGTGATGGACTGGCAGACCTACCTGCTTCCAGATGTATTCACGTTTACGGGGATTGCGATTAGCTTCGTGCTGGTCTCGATGCAGGCTTTCTTGCTTGGTCCGACGGAGGACCAGATTATTCTCGGCGCTCACCACATCCGTCTCGCTAGTCCCGGGAACGTCGTGGACCATGGGAACGTCTTCCTGACCGGACCGGAGAACATGCTGGGTAGCTGGCTGGTAGCTACAGCAGGCGCGGCCATGATCCTGCTGGTCATCCGCTGGCTCTATAAAGTAGTGCGGCACCGTGAGGGGATGGGGCTGGGTGACGTGAAGCTGCTTGCGATGACCGCAGCATTTCTGGGCTTCTGGCCGGCGGTGCTGTCGCTCTTTCTCGGCGTGCTGCTGGCGAGTGGCTATGCGGTTTTTCTGCTGGTGCGACGGCGAGCAGGAGCTGCTACACGGCTCGCGTTCGGAAGCTTTCTGTGCGCCGGCGGATTGATTACCGCACTGTTCGGGAATCACGTCATCGACGTTTACAGCGAATTGATTCGATGAGAAGCAAATGCAGGCGGGTTGACAAAGCCGTCGCTTGACTCTTGCCAGCGACAATCTTAGAGTCGAAGCTGGTCATGGAAACGTATCCGTACATTTGGAACTATCTTCCGCTCATCCTGCAGATCCTGGCCGCGCTGGCGCTCGCGGGAGGCATGGTAGGAGCGTCGTTCTTCATCGGAAAACACAAAAATTCCCGAACCAAGGGCGGAGCATACGAGTGCGGCATGGACCCGGTGGGCGATGCGCGGGGTCGGTTTTCGGTACGATTCTACATGGTCGCCATGCTCTTTATCCTGTTCGATGTGGAGGCCGTCTTCATGCTTCCGTGGGCGGTGATCTTCAAGCAGCTGCCGGCGATTACGGGATCGAGGATGTTCGGTTTCTGGGAGATGTTTGTGTATCTTGGCTTCGTTGGCGTTGGCCTCTTTTATGTATGGAAGAAGGGCATTCTGGATTGGGCAAACGATCGAGGGGACCTCTAGTATGTACGATCCCGCCAGTGCACTTACCGGCAAGAAGGCCGTCTTCGAGGCTCACCCGAAGAATCATGCCGTAGCCGCGCTTACAGGGCTTGCCAGCGACGCCATATATGATCGCGAGGAGTTGACGATTACAGTCAGCCGCGAAAACATCATTGCCGCCTGTAAAGCCGTCCAGCCCGTCTACAATTTTCTCGAAGATGTGACCGCCGTTGACTGGTATCCGTCTGAGCCGCGCTTCCAGATCACGTATCACATTCTTTCGCATTCGCTGAAACAGCGCGTGCGCCTTATTATCTGGTTGGATGGAGCGGATGCGGCAGCTGACAGCATCACCAGTGTCTGGCCCTCGTCTAACTTCTATGAGCGCGAGATCTTCGATCTCTTCGGCGTGCGCTTCAGTGGCCACCCCAACCTGGTCCGCATCATGATGCCAGAGGATTGGCAGGGATATCCGCTCCGCAAGGACTATCCCGTGGAAGGCTATCGCTGATGGCACCCTTGCTTGAGGAAGACCTGACAACCAGAGACCGGATCTCAGAGAATAAGACTGCGGCAGAGATGATCAATCCCGGTATCAACGATCTGCTGGCCGAGGCAGCGCGCCACAATGACAGCGCTGACGCTTCTGCCGACAAGACAATGATCCTGAACATGGGACCGCAGCACCCGTCGACGCACGGAGTTCTTCGGCTGGTACTCGAGATTGACGGCGAGACGATTGTCGCGTGCGCGCCGGATATCGGATACCTGCACACGGGCATCGAAAAAACGTGCGAGGCGAAGTTCTACCAGCAAGTCGTCCCGCTGACTGATCGCATCGACTATCTCTCGCCGATGTCGAACAATCTCTGTTACTGCCTCGCCGTCGAAAAGCTGCTCGGCCTCGAAATTCCTGAACGTGCCCAGTACCTCCGCGTCTTACTCAACGAACTGACGCGACTGCAGTCCCACCTCGTATGGCTCGGAACACACGCGCTCGACATCGGCGCGCTAACGATGTTTCTCTACTGCTTCCGTGAACGCGAAGAGCTGATGCGGATCTTCGAAAATGTATCCGGGCAACGCATGATGACAAGCTACTTCCGCATCGGCGGCGTAAGTCTCGCACCGCCGCTGGATTTTTATGGACAGGTGCAGAATTTCCTGAATATCATGCCGGACCGGATCTCTCAGTATGAAAGCCTGCTAACGGGCAATCCAATCTGGATGGGGCGTCTTAAAGATGTTGGCTATCTCTCCGGCGCGGACGCGATTGCGCTTGGCGTGACGGGGCCGCCCCTCCGCGCCTCGGGCGTTGATTGGGATCTCCGCCGCGACATGCCGTACTCTGGCTACGAGAAGTTTCAGTTCACGGTGCCGGTCTCGGACGTCGGTGATGTGTGGGCGCGCTACATCGTCCGTATGCAGGAGATGCGCGAGTCAATCAAGATCTGCCAGCAGGCGCTCGATGGGATGCCCCCGGGCCGCATCGTCGCCGACGCCCCAAAGATCGTCCTTCCGGATCGCGAGCAGATGAAGACCCAGATGGAGTCGCTCATCTACCATTTCAAAATCGTGACCGAAGGCTTTGCGGTCCCGGCTGGTCAGGTCTTCCAGGCTATTGAGTCCCCGCGCGGAGAGATGGGCTACTACGTTGTCTCGGATGGCACCGCCAAGCCCTATCGCGTGCACATGCGCAATCCATCCTTCGCCACCCTGCAAGCCCTTGAAACGATGTGCAAGGGCCGCCTGCTAGCTGACGTCGTCTCTGTGATCGGCTCGATTGACATCGTACTCGGCGAGATCGACAGGTAAATATTGAACAAGGAACGTGTCTTTAGCGAACTCTGGACCTCATTCGCATCGCAGATTCGAAGTTACGCAGCTGCACATGGACTGAATAGCCGTCATCATGCAGTGGTCGAAGTAGGACTGGACATCATCACACTTCGTGTCAACACCCGCTGGGTCCGTTTCACGCACAGCGGGATGACCGGAGACGACAGCGAACTACAGCCGTTCGAGATTCACGAGGACGGGACCGTCACGATCGGCGCAGTCACAGAACATATGGACATGACAGCCGAGCGGCTGACACGGGAGCTACTCCAGTGAGTACACTGACCAACACGATCTTTTCTCCGGAACTGGCTGCCCGCTTCGATCATCTCGTGACGATCTATCCACTGCGAAGGTCGGCGCTCGTCCCGATGCTGCTGTATGCGCAGGATGAGATAGGCTACGTCTCCGATGAAGTTGTCGCGGAGATAGCATCCCGGATCGGCATCTACGAGCTCGACGTGCGCAATGTACTCAGTTACTACTCCATGCTTCGGACCAAGCCGGCCGGCATCTATAACGTGCAGGTCTGCACCAACATCTCCTGCATGCTGCGCGGCGGGTATGAGATCCTCGACCACTGCAAGGCGAAGCTCGGAATTGGCCACAAAGAAGTCACCCCGGATGGTGTCTTTTCGCTCGAAGAAGTCGAGTGCATCGGAGCCTGCTGCTGGGCGCCCGCCATGCAGATCAACTACGACTTCCACGACGACCTGTCGCCCGATAAAGTCGATGTCCTCTTCGACATATATCGTGCTAAAGCCGGCCACACGACCAGCTACCTGGCACGGGGAAAGGACGTGAAATAAATGCCAGTTCTCGTCAGTCATCCTGATGAAGTGAAAGTTATCTCCCGCCGCTTCGGTCAGGGCGCCGCCAACATCGAAAAGTATCTCGAGCTCGACGGCTACAAAGCCGTCCAGAAGGCCATCTCCGAAGGTCCCGATTGGATCATCAACACTATGAAGGCCTCCGGGCTGCGAGGCCGCGGCGGCGCGGGCTTCCCAACAGGTATGAAGTGGAGCTTCGTTCCCAAGCAGTCCGAAAAACCCAAGTACGTTCTCGTTAACGGGGATGAGTCCGAGCCCGGAACCTGCAAGGACCACGTGCTCTTTCTACACGATCCGCACGCCGTCATCGAAGGCACCATGATCGCCGGACTGGCGATCGGTTCAAAGCTGGGCTTCATCTATCTGCGGGGCGAGTACCGGTATCTGCTTGAAATTGTGGAAAGAGCAGTCGCCGATGCTTACGCCAGGGGCTTTCTGGGCAAGAATATCTTTGGGACAGGCATCGACTTCGACATCATCACGCAGACTGGTGCGGGCGCCTACGAAGTTGGCGAAGAGTCCGCTCTGATGGAGTCGCTCGAAGGCAAGCGCGGCGTCCCCCGCATCAAGCCGCCCTTTCCCGCCGTCGTCGGCCTGTATGGCGGACCCACGGTGATCAATAACGCCGAGACGATCGCGAACGCCCCCCACATCCTCCTCATGGGCGGCGAGGCCTACGCCAAGCTCGGCACCGAGCGCAATGGCGGGACGCGGTTGTTCGGGATCAGCGGCCATGTGGAGCGTCCAGGTGTGTACGAACTACCAATGGGCTACAATCTCAGGAGGGCTATCTATGATGTAGCTGGCGGAATCAGGGGTGGGAAGAAGCTCAAGGCCGTCGTCCCCGGTGGATCGTCCTGTCCTGTGCTCACAGCAGATGAGATCGACGTCGGTCTCGACTTCGACCAGATGGGCAAGGCCGGCACCATGCTCGGTTCAGGCGGCATCGTCGTGCTCGACGAGACCGTCTCCATCGTCGAGTTCGCCCTCCGCACCATCGCCTTCTACCAGCACGAGAGCTGCGGCTGGTGCATCCCCTGCCGCGAGGGCACGGACTGGATCAAGAAGACCCTAACCCGCGTCCACGCTGGCAGCGGCTCAAAAAAAGACATCGACAATGTCCAATATCTCGCCGAAAACATGATGGGCCGAACCTTTTGCCCCCTCGGCGACGCCGCCGCCATGCCCACCATCGCCTTCGTCAAAAAATTTCGTAAGGAGTTCGAAGACTACATCGAAGGTAAACGTGTCGACCACCCATTGATCAAGATCAAAACCACAGGCGAACCCGAACTGGCCGGAACGCACTGATGATGCTGCGCCCTCCGCTGCTCTTGTTCCTCTTTGCAGCTTATGTATTAGCGCGAACGAGCGCGCGTAACCTTTATTTTTTCCTGTGATGGTACGGAGTTCTCCGCCATGGGTAAGTGGGAGCCATCGGACCCCACGATAAGTTAGCCAATCCAACAGAAACACAAATTGAGTGTTTCAAAAGTCAACGGCAATGCATCCAGGCGACTGCGGAATACTACGAACATTCACACGTAAGCCTTGAATATTTCACCATCAATAAATGGGATAAGAAGAGCGTGATAGCTACTTCTTCAGGCTCAATCTGTATGAATCAATAATCGTCATTTCATTCGCGGATAAAACGCTTGTACAAACATTCTCTAAAAAGCAAATGCCGAATAAAAAGAAAGATGCCTGTAGGTTTTTCGGCGCAGAAGGAACACGCGTTGAACTGTTTGTTCTAAAAAAATTCCAGGCGATGGATAGACGATCAAGCGAATGGATATAACTAGACGGATGATTGTTATCGTGACTGAAGCAAAGGTGCCAACTGACCGCCCCGCGAAATCGTCTAAATTCTTCTTAAGGACGGCTGGTACTTGAAAGAAACAAAGGGTTGCCATATGCAGTTCATGCACGATACGAAGCCGGGGAAGGTCACTGTCCCGAGCCACGGGAGCAAAGATCTACCGAAGTTCGTTATAGCGAATATCATGAGGCGGGTGGGTCTGAGATGAAGAGACAATTTCGCGTGGTCTATTCAGAGAGCGCAAGTGGTTTTTCAGGGTTCTCACCCGATGTTCCGGGCTGTATCTCCTCGGGCGACACCCTGGAAGAGGTGCGCACCATGCTCACGGAAGGCTTGACCTTTCACCTTGACGGAACGGCGCAAGACGGCGACCCGATCCCGGAATCCCGCACGACCCAGGTCGAATTTACGGACGCAGACTTCGAAGGCGTGGAATACTTCATCGTCGAGCACCTGAGCGTCGAACTTCCCGAAGTCATCAACTCCGTGCAACGCATTCCGCGGCCGCTCGCCGTCTCCGCCTAAGGACATCATGCCAGACGTAACCTTCACCGTAGACAGCAAGAAACTCACCGCTCCATCCGGCACCCTCCTCATCGAGGCCTGCAAGGCTGCCGGCATCGAGATCCCCGCCTTTTGCTACTATCCCGGCCTCTCCCTCCAGGCCGCCTGCCGCATGTGCGTCGTCCGCATCGAGAAGATGCCGAAGCTCCAGACTGCCTGTACCACGCCAGTCTCCGAGGGCATGGTGGTTGCAACCGAAACGCCCGAGATCGCCCAAGCCCGAAAGTCCACGCTGCAGTTGCTGCTCGGCAATCACCCGCTCGACTGTCCCGTGTGCGATGCGGGGGGCGAGTGCGAGCTGCAGGACATGACCTTTAAGTATGGCGCGGCGGACAGCTTCTATGCCGAACCGAAGAACCATCGCGAGGAGCAGAAGTGGTCGCCGGCCGTCTACTTCGATCGCCCGCGCTGCATCCTCTGCTATCGCTGTGTGCGGATGTGCGGCGAGGGCATGGATGTTTTCGCGCTTGGCATCCAGAATCGCGGTGCCTCGAGCGTCATCGCCCCCAACATCCCCGCCGCGCAAAGTGCGGACAACCTCGCGCATCTTGATTGCGAGCAGTGCGGCATGTGTATCGATGTCTGCCCGGTAGGCGCGCTGACGTCGGGAACCTACCGGTACAAGACGCGGCCGTGGGAGATGAACCACGTTGCGACAATCTGCACCCACTGCGCCGACGGCTGCAAGACGACGCTCGGTGTGCGCTCGACTTCTGACGGCTCCGAGATCGTGCGCGGCGATAACCGCGATAAATCCGGCATCAATGGTGATTTCCTCTGCAACAAGGGCCGCTATGCCTTTGACTTCGCCAACAACGAGGACCGGATTACGCAGCCACTCGTTCGTCAGCCCAACGGTCAACTACAGCCCGTAAGCTGGGAGGTCGCGCTCGACCACGTTGGCAGAAAGCTGCGTTCTCTTCGTGACGAGCGGGGCGGCAAGAGCATCGGGGTCATTGGCGGCAACCGCCTAACCAACGAAGAGGCCTACCTGCTCCAGAAGTTCGCCCGCACCGTCCTGGCCACCAACAACATTGATCACCACCGCACGGCCGACTACGTCACCTTTGCCCAAGCATTAAAGGGTCATCCGGACCGAACCGCCTCCCTCCGCGACACCCTGACCGCTCCGGCTATCATGATTCTTGGCGGCGATCCGACGAACCAGTCCCCCGCCACAGCCTGGAACATTCGCACCAACGTCCGCAACAATGGCGCAAATTTCTTCGTCGCGAACACCGCGCAGATCAAGCTTCGCCGCCAGGCCCGCGGCTTCGCCCACATCGCCCCCTTCAGCTATGGGGCACTCGCCAGCTTCCTGGCCGGGGACGACTCCGCCGTTGAGGCCCTCACGCATGCTGGCGCAGATGCAACCTCCTTCCATCGCTTTCGCGATGCTGTCCGCGCCGAACCGGAGCTCCTCGTCCTCATCGGCTCCGAGCTCCGCGGCAACGACCTCAAGCGCCTCCTCGACTTTGGCACTACGCTGCCGAACCGGAAGTTCGCCCTGCTCTCCGACTACGTCAACTCCCGAGGCGCGGCCGATATGGGCCTGCTCCCCGATATGCTCCCCGGCTACACCCCCATAGGCGCAGCTAGCGCCCTCGCCATCGAGTACGCTGGCTCTCAAACTGCTTCCGCCAGCTCTCCGGGAATGGACCTGCTCGAGATCTTCGACGCCGCAGCCAAAGGGGAGCTCTCCGCTCTCTATATCGTCGGTGCGAACCCAGTGGCGCGCTATGGCGTCAATCCTGCTTCCCTGGCAAATACTTTCGTCGTGGTCCAGGAGATGTTTCTCACCGAGACCTCCGCCCTCGCCGACGTCATTCTTCCCGCCGCCAATCTCTACGAAAAGTCAGGCTCCGTCACCAATCACTATGGTGATCTCCAGCAGGTGAAGAAGGCCGGCGACCGCGCGGGCTGCCGCACCGACTTCGAGATGATCGTCCGGATCGCCGACAAGATGGGGGCGAATATGAAGGCGCTCGTTCCCTTTGGCAAAGGTCTTCGCGCCGACATGGGGCAGTCGCGAGGAGCGCAGTCGGGCGAGGCCGATCGCCACGCCGTCTGGCTCACCGCGAACAACCTTGAGCCGCGTCTCAGTCCGTTTGACCCCTTCGCCATCCTTGACGAGATTCAGCGCCTCGTCCCCGGCTATAACCTGCTCCGCCGGCAACTCCTCTCCGGCAACGATCAGCACCTGTCGCCCGCGGCGACGGCCGATCTCGTACAGATCGGCCGTCGCGATCTCGTCATGCCCGCGAACGATACGCTCTTCACATCCGGCACCCTGGGGCGCTACTCGGCCATGCTCAACGAACTGCAGGAATTCCAAGGCAATCCCCTACAGATTCTCGACCAAACCGCTGCCGATTGAAGAATAACTCTAGCTCTTAGCTGTTAGCTTCTAGCTAGTAGGTCCAAAGCCGAACGAAAGAACATACAGCAGGGAGTGAAAGAGCCATAACCGTGAGCCATCTAAGCCCGTTCCTGACGTTCCTGCTCCTGAATGTCTTGAAGATCGTCGTCGTTCTCGTCATCACGCTTACCGCAGTGGCGTATACCGTTCTGCTCGAGCGCAAGATCATCGGTCGCATGCAGAATCGCTGGGGTCCTTCGCGGGTAGGTCCTTTCGGCCTGCTGCAGCCTCTCACCGATGGCATAAAGCTCTTCCTTAAGGAAGACCTTATGCCTCTTGCTATTGAGAAGCCGCTGTTCCTCGCCGCACCCATCATTGCGCTCACCTGCGCGCTTGTCTCGATCGCCGTTGTGCCGTTTGGCGCGGTCACGCGGATCAGGGGAGTCGACCTCTTCCAGATCGCCGACCTGAATATCGGGCTGCTTGTGATCCTGGGAGTCACGTCGATCGGGGTCTACGGAATTGCCCTCTCCGGCTGGTCTTCGAACAATAAGTACGCGCTGCTGGGCAGCCTGCGCGCGACCTCGCAGATGATCAGTTACGAGCTTGCGCTTGGTCTATCCCTGGTGGGAGTCGTCCTTCGCGCCCAGTCCCTCTCGCTCCGCGATATCGTCGCAAGCCAGTCCGCGCATGGGCTGCTCTCCTGGAACGTCTTCGGCGGCTTCCAGTTCGTCGCCTTTTTCATCTACTTGATGGCCGCCTACGCTGAGACCAACCGCTCGCCCTTCGACCTTCCCGAGGCCGAATCTGAACTCACCGCCGGATACCACACCGAGTACTCCTCGATGAAGTTCGCCATGTTCTTCATGGCGGAATACGCCAACATGATCACCGTCAGCTGTGTGGCGACGCTGCTCTTCTTTGGCGGTGCGTCCAGCCCATTCGGGCATCTCTTTCCGGAGTTCGGGGGAGTAGTGATCTATGCCCTGCTGTCCATCTTCTGGTTTGTGGTGAAGATATTTGCCTTCTTATTTCTCTACATCTGGGTTCGCTCTACGCTGCCTCGCTTCCGCTATGACCAGTTGATGGCGTTCGGGTGGAAGTTTCTCCTGCCCGTCGCCATGGCAAACATTATCGTTACCTCTCTCGTCATGGCGCTACGCGGCTAATCCATGGCGCTGCTTTACAATCACTAGAAGCCCTCATTTGTCTCGCTCCGTATCAATGTAAGGACTCGACGTAACCAATGGAATTGGCACTCTTCATCATCTTTGGCGGACTTGCCGTAGCCGCGGCGCTCAACCTGCTGCTGCAGCGGCACCCTATCAACTCCGCTCTCTCGCTGGTCGTCGTAATGATGTCGCTCGCCGTCCTCTACTGGTCGCTCGGGGCGGAGTTCCTCGCCGCCGCGCAAGTAATCGTCTACTCCGGCGCGATCATGGTTCTATTTGTCTTCGTCATCATGTTACTGAACGCTGGTTTGGAGGAGCAAACCACCGGCAGCCGCGCCGCCTACATCGCAGGATTCCCCGGCGCTGCCGCCATCTTCTGCCTGCTCAGCTTTGTCTTCCTGTCGGAGAGCAAAGCACTCGGCACCTCGAACCTGGGCGGCTACTTAGGCGGTGCCGTCAGCAACATCACACAGATCAGCCATGTGCTCTTCACAAGCCTTCTGCTGCCGTTTGAGGTCACCTCCATCCTCATCCTCGTCGCTATTCTCGGCGCAGTTGTCCTCGCCCGGAAGGAACTGTAGTTTCATGAGCCTCTCCGTCCACAGCCCCCTCTCGTTCCTTCTAGGTATGCTGGTTGGCTTCATATTGCTTCACTTAATGAAGCGCAGCCGCGGAAAGGAGCTATAGGCCCATGGTCCCTATCGCCTACTATCTTGTCCTCGCCGCCATCCTCTTCTCGATCGGCATTGCCGCCTTCCTCATCAAACGCAACATAATCACAGTCTTCATGTCAATCGAGCTGATGCTCAATGCCGTAAATCTGACGTTTGTCGCCTTCTCGCATATGTGGCATCAGGTTCAGGGGCAGATCTTCGTCTTCTTTGTGATGGTCGTCGCCGCCGCGGAAGCTGCGGTCGGTCTCGCTATCATCATTGCCATCTTCCGCACGCGCCAGACGCTGAACGTCGATCAGATCAACCTGATGAAACTGTGAGCCCCCGAACGAAACTCTAGCTACCTTATGCCCTCTTCCTACCTCTGGCTCATCCCGTTACTTCCCTTCACCGGCTTCCTGATCAACGGAACCATTGGCCGCAAGTTGCCCCGCGCCGCCGTGACGGGAGTAGCCCTCTTATTCACCGCTATTCCCGCCCTCATCATCGCGTATCTGTGGACGGTGCTGAACGCAGTGGGAGCTCCTGAAGTTATCCGAGCCGTCAGCGCGCCGTGGATTGCCATCACCGGCTTTCAAGTCAACTTCGCCTTCACGGTCGATCATCTAACGTTGATTATGCTCTCGGTTATCACAGGCGTCGGCTTCCTAATCCACCTCTACTCTGCCGGCTACATGGCGCACGAGAACGGCTACTGGCGCTTCTTCGCCTACCTCAACCTTTTCATGTTCTTCATGTCCGTCCTTGTCCTCGCGGAGAGCTTTCTTTTGCTCTTCGTCGGCTGGGAGGGCGTAGGTCTCGCCTCCTACCTGCTCATTGGCTTTTACTTCGAGAAAAACTCCGCCACGAACGCAGGCAAGAAGGCATTCATCGTCAACCGTATCGGCGACTTCGGCTTCCTGCTCGCCATGTTCCTGCTCATCGCTCACTTCGGCACACTCAACTTCACGCACATCTTCGCAACCATCACCGCGCATCCAGTTGCTACGTACCCGGCATGGCACGGTGGCTTCCTTACAGCCATCGCGCTTTTGCTTGTACTTGGAGCCGTGGGCAAGTCCGCCCAGATCCCACTCTACATCTGGCTGCCCGATGCCATGGAAGGCCCCACGCCCGTCTCCGCCCTGATCCACGCGGCGACTATGGTCACCGCCGGCGTTTACATGGTCGCCCGCTGCCACACCCTCTTCGACCGCAGTCCGACAGCCCTCGCGGTCGTAGCCATTATCGGCGCGGCCACCGCCCTCTTCGCCGCCCTTATCGGCGTCGTCCAGCAGGATATCAAGCGCGTCCTCGCCTACTCCACCATCTCCCAGCTCGGTTACATGTTCCTCGCCTGCGGGGTCGGCGCCTACGCGGCCGGTATCTTCCATCTGATGGCCCACGCTTTCTTCAAGGCACTTCTCTTCCTCGCCGCCGGATCGGTCATTCACGCGCTCTCGGGAGAACAGGACATGCGAAAGATGGGCGCCCTCCGCAAGCGTATTCCCGTCACGTTCTGGACCATGACGATGGGGGTCTTCGCAATCGCCGGGATCCCGCCGTGGGCAGCCTTCTTCTCGAAGGATGAGATTTTGTACCGCGCCTTCACCTCCGACAATCCGATCGGCAAGCTGCTTTGGCTGATCGGCGTCGCCACTGCCGGTCTTACCTCCTTCTATATGTTTCGGCTCTGGTTCAAGACCTTCTTCGGCGATTCCTACGTGGCCGAGTCCGGTTCGCTCAACCAGTACGGAGCAGCCACCCCTGCTAATTCCACTTCGACCCCCGTTGTCCGCGAAACGACAGACGAGCACGATGAGGGGCAGCTTGCGCATCCGCATGGCGTACATGAGTCTTCCTGGATCATGCTCTTCCCGCTCGTGATCCTCGCCATCCTCTCCCTGATCGGCGGCTGGGTCGGCGTTCCGGCGTCGCTCGGGGGCCGCGACGAGTTCGCGCACTTTCTCGAGCCGGTCTTCGATCTGGGAGCAAGTCCTGCGAGTAGTGTTCAGGAGATTGCCGCAACCGGCAGTCATAGTCTCGAACTCGTCCTGGCCGCCGTCTCCGTGCTTACCGCGTTCCTCGGACTCTTCATCGCATACGTCCTCTATGTCAAGAAGCCGGGAAGCTCGACGGCGCTCGCTCAAAGAGCCAAGCCGTTCTATTCCCTGCTCGAAAGTAAGTTCTGTGTCGACGAGATTTACCATGCCTCAATTGTTCTGCCGCTCTTTGTCTTTGCACGTCTTATTCTGTTTGGCGCAGTCGACTTCCTAATCGTGGATGGCTCGGGCAAACTTGCTGGCGCTACGACACGCGGTCTTGGCGGTCTGACACGCCGAATCCAGTCCGGCAATATTCGCTCCTACGCCGGTTGGCTCGCGCTGGGCGCAGCCGCTGTGATCGCGGTCATGATATTCGGCCACTCTCTCTGGATGCACTAGACCCGTTTTCGGTCAGTGCCTGCTGTTGTTTTGTCTCGCAAAGGAAAAGTCGCATCGATGAATCTTGACCATTCCATTCTGAGCCTCATCATCTTCACTCCGCTAGCAGGAGCGGTCCTGCTCGCGCTACTACCGGACAACAGCAAGACGATGCAGTGGGGCGCGCTCCTGGTCACCCTGGTCACCTTCGCCCTCACGCTGCACTTGCCGGCCCACTTCAACTACGGCGCAGCACCCGGCACCTTTCAGTTCACCGCCGATCATGCTTGGATTCCTGCTCCCGAAATCCGCTACCATCTCGGCGCCGACGGCCTCGCCATGTGGCTCGTCGTCCTCACCGGCTTCCTTGCTCCGCTCGGCGTCCTTATCTCCTGGAACGCAATCGACAGCCGCCGCAAGACCTTCTACATCCTCTTCCTGCTCCAGCAGGTCGCGATGATGGGCATCTTCGTCTCGCTCGATCTCTTCCTCTACTACGCCTTCTGGGAGCTCTCCCTTGTCCCGATGACGATCCTCATCGCGACCTTCGGCCGCACCAAAGACCGCCGCCGTGCCGCCATCAAGTACTTTCTTTATGCCTTCATTCCCTCGGCACTCCTGCTCGTAGCCATGATCTGGCTGTATATCCAGACCGGCACCTTCGATCTCCCTAAGCTCTCCGCTCTTGCCGCCACCCATAGCATCTCGGCTAACTCTGCCGCACTCTGGCTCGGCTCCCTTGCCTTCCTCTTCGCCTTCGCGGTCAAGGTTCCCGTCTTTCCCCTACACGGCTGGCTCTCTGATGCGATCTTCGAAGCCCCCACCGCCGCCGTCATGGTCCTCGCCGGCAAGACCGGCCTCTACTCCATCCTGCGCTTCAGCTTCGCCATCTTCCCCGCCGAATCGCACCGCATCGCGCCCTTGATGATCGCACTCGGTGCTATCGGCATCGTCTACGGCGCTTTGATCGCACTGGTGCAGAACGACCTCAAGCGCCTCTCCGCCTACGCCACCCTCTCGAGTCTCAGCTTCATCACCCTCGGCATCTTTACCTTCACCATCGCCGGCCTAGACGGTGGCATCTACCAGATCCTCAACGAAAGCCTCGCCGGCGCCGCCCTCTTCATGTTGATGGGTCTGCTCTACGAGCGTTACAAAACCTACGACATGCGCCAGTACGGTGGCCTGGCCGCAAAGTTGCCGTGGATCGTCACCCTCTTCGTCATCACCACGCTCTCCGTCATCGGCCTGCCCATGCTCAACAGCTTCGTCGGTGAGTTCCTCATCCTCTCCGGGTCCATGCAAACAGCGCTCCCGCACCACATCCTCTGGACCGTCCTTGCCACCTCCGGTGTTATCTTCAGCGCCGCTTACATGCTAGTCATGATTCAGCGCGTCTTTTATGGCGACATCGGCCGTCAACCCCGCATCATTACCGGCTGGGACCTCGACGCCCGCGAACACCTCGCACTCTGGCCCATGGTCGCCCTCTTTATCCTGATGGGCGTCGCCTCTCCCTTCTGGCTCCGCGCCATCGACACAGCCGGTGTCTCCATCGCCGCACACGTTGCCCACGCCACCCCGCCCGCTCTGGACACTTATAACCACTCTGTTTATGCCCGGCAGCACACAGGTACAGGGTCACAGCTCACGTCCGCAAGCTCCGCGGCAGCACAGGATGGAAGCCAGCGCTGATGAACACTCTTCCGTCGAACATCCTCGCCCTCCTCCCCGAGTACCTCCTCACCCTCACCGGCATCCTCGTCATGCTGCTTGAGCCGGTGCTCCGGCCAGACAGCAGCCGCAAACCCCTTGGCTGGCTCGCTATACTCGGCACCTTCGTCGCCGGTCTCGCGAGCGCGTATCAACTCCACCTCGGCACCCTCCGCGCCTTCTCCGGAATCATCCAGGTCGATGCCTTCAGCGTCTTCTTCCATCTCCTGATCGCCGCTATCGTCCTAGTAACCCTGCTCGGCTCGCTCGACTACTTCGAAGGCAACGCCTCTCACGCAGGCGAATATTTCGCACTTGTGGTCTTCGGCGCAGTTGGCATGATGTTCATGACCTGCTCGGTCGAACTCCTGATGGTCTTTATCGGCCTCGAGATCTCCTCCATCGCGACCTACATCATGGCCGGCTTCCGCAAGGGCAAGGTCACCAGTTCCGAAGCCTCAATCAAGTACTTCCTCCTCGGCTCCTTCGCCACCGCCTTCCTCCTCTATGGCATCGCCCTCGCCTTCGGAGCCACCGGTTCCACATCCGTTGCCTCAATTGCCGCCGGCCTCGTCTCGACCACCACCCCGCGCCTTGCCTTCACCGCCCTTGCGATGATCGTGATTGGCCTCGGCTTCAAGATCTCTGCCGCTCCCTTCCACGTCTGGACCCCCGACGTTTATCAGGGTGCCCCCGCCCCTGTAGTCGGCCTGATGTCGACCGCACCCAAGGCCGCCGCCTTCGCCGTCCTGCTCCGCATCACCTACTCAGGATTCCCCCATATGGAGCATCGCTGGAGCATCCTGCTCTGGGTCCTCGCCGCACTCTCGATGACCCTCGGCAATATCGGCGCCCTGCTCCAGCGCGACGTCAAGCGGATGCTGGCGTACTCCTCGATCGCCCAGGCTGGCTACATCCTTGTCGCCTTCACGGCAAGTCCTAGCGACGGCATCGCCTCTGCCTGCTTCTACACCGCCAGCTACGCCGCCATGAACGTTGGAGCCTTTCTCGTCATCACACAACTCTCGGGCTACAACGAGGACCTTCGTTCGATCGACGACTACATCGGCGTGGCCGTCAAACGCCCCATCCTCGCCGCGCTCCTGTCCTTCTTTCTCCTATCCCTCATCGGCATTCCCTTTACGGGTGGCTTCTTCGGCAAGTTCTTCGTCTTCACCGCCGCCCTCCACGCAGGAAACATATGGCTCGCCGTCATCGGCCTGCTGAACAGCGGCATCGCCTGCTTCTACTACCTCCGTCTGCTCAGCGCCCTCTACACCCGCGCGGCCGAAGAGGAAGCCACCGTGCCGCGCCACTCGGTCACTGCCCCCGCGGCCCTCGCCCTCGCCGCCACCGCCCTCGCTACCCTCATGCTGGGCATTCTGCCCCGGCCCATCCTCCACGTCGCCGGCCGCGCCGCCTCCGACTCCATCGCCACCCGTAACACCCTTGTCCCCGCCCCCACCCGCACCCCCGACCTCAACTCCCGATAACCACCGTCACAACTCGTACCAACTCACCCGATCTGGTTCCGATTGGGTGCCCCACTCTTTCGCAGTTTCACCGCAAAAGAGTGGGCGGTTGTGCGAAGCACGACAGCCTTCCACAACCCAGCCCAAACCCTCACCCATCTTGGAAGAGTCCCGAACCGAAGACGTGTGCCGCCGTCCACTGACTCCCAAAGCAAAACCCCGCCGAAGCGGGGCTTGCTACAATCTTTGCGCGATTCGATACGCCTACGGTTGAACCTTCAGGAAGATGATCACAAACGTAAACAGCGCCAGCGACTCGATAAACGCCAGACCCAGAATCAGGAAGATAAAGATTCCAGGACGAGCACCCGGGTTACGCGCCAGCGCTTCAGTCGCCGAAGCCGTCGCCCGGCCCTGGCCAAGACCGCAGAGACCCGCAGCGATCGCCATGCCAATACCTGCACCGATTGAGACATACCAGTGATTTTCGGATCCAGCGGGAGCCTGCGCAAAAGCCGGCAATGCGAGCAGCAGCGCGGCCAACGACATAAATACATATTGCAGCTTCTTCATAGTGCTCCTTGCTCCCGTCAGATACGCCGCCAGTGGGTGGTTGATGCTCACCGTGCTGGCACCCTCACGCTTGCGACGTTTGCTACCCGCCGCGGAGAGGGAGCGCCCCACCGCGGCAAACCTGAACTCTAATGATCGTGCGCCACCGCAAGCGACAGGTAAATCGCCGCCAACAGGAAAAATACATATGCTTGCACCACGGCGACGCCAAGGTGCAGCCCAAGGAAGATCAGCGGAATTCCAACGGGCACGAGCGAGAAGAAGGCCAGTGTAACGAGATCACCGGCAAACATATTCGCGTAGAGCCGTACTGTGAGCGAAAGGACACGCGCACAATGCGAGATGATCTCGATCGGCAACATCAGCGGATACAGCCACCAGACTGGGCCAAGAAACTGCTTGATGTAGGCGGGTCCGTTCGCCCGGATGCCGTGATAGTGGTAGTAAATGAAAGTCACCAGCGCGAAGCCTAGCGGAACGACAACATCCGCCGTGGGCGACTCGAGGCCCGGGACCAGCCCCATCAGGTTCGCCAGCAGGATGAACAGTAGCAGCGCAGTCAGATAGCTCGTGAACCGCTCATAGCCGTGGCCGATGATCGACTCGCCCTGCTCATTGACGAACTCGTGCGTCATCTCCGCCAGATGCTGGACCGTGCCTGGCTTTTCAACACTCAGCGTGGCTCGCACGGCGATGAAGTAGGCGATCAGCACCAGGAAGACCAGCAACTCCATCGCGAACGCATTCGTGATGGGATGGGCCGGAAACTTCGGTTGAATATGCAGGGTCCTTAGCAGCGCCGTGATAGGCGCGGCGAGGGCATGGTTCAAGAGTTGGGTGAAGAGGAGTTCAGTTGGCATGTTGAAATAAACAGAAGTCTTGTTTGTTCTAGATGTAGCAGATCTTTGTTTGTTCTTGATGTCTTAGTTCAAATAGTCCAGGCCTTCATTAACCGGACCCCCTCCACTGAGAGACAAAATACTCCAAGCGCGAGACCAGCAGCAAGGGCGTAAACCGAACCGTTCAGATACTTAAGGCTAACATACAGCAGCATGATCGTGAGCGTGAGCCGCAGGAAGAATCCCACCAGAACCATTGTCATCGGACGGCCTTCGCCGCCTTCAACGTCCATGCGCACCATGATGGCGCTCATCAGCCGCAGCCACTCCCAGAGGCCCGAGCCGGAGATCGTTGCGCCAACTGCCAGCAGCGCCGCACTTTGCCAGCCAAGCTTCCACCAGATGAGGGGCGCCGCGATCGCACAGAGAATTATCAGCAGCCGGATGGCCCCCTTGATCGTGCGCTTGAAATCGTCGTCACTGAAGCTGTCTAAACTCTTCATCGCGCGATCTACTTGCCGCCCTTCAGAAAGCGGGCCGCTGTGGTGAAGATCTGCACGAATCCTGCTGTCGCTCCCAGCACAATGCCTACGATCCCCATCCATCCCTGGTGAAGCCGTTGATCCAGCCAATGCCCAGCCAGCCAGCCGATCAGGCATCCCGCCGGTAGCGCAATCGCAAGCTGAATCATAGACTCGGCCTTGACGACCTCGCCTAAGGTTCCGGATTTCTTCGTCTTCTGCTCATCCGTCATAAAGGCCATTACACCACGCCGCTATACCCCCGGCGATCCTGTCAGTCCAGCCAACCATTGCCGTCCATTCCACTCGTTCTTTCATACATTCAAGGCATTCGTCATCTCAACCGGAACAACGGACAGCGGTTCCGTCCGCTGCGAAGCGGAGAGACGCCGCATTCGTCTTTGCGGTTGCCTCTGCTTTGCCATCGCTCCGAAAGCAGCCAATTAACCCCGCTATACTCGATCCTGAATCGAATGAAAAGGAACATCGTGTACGAATCTGAATTCGAAGAGAACCTCTACCAGCTTCGCCGCAGCAAGCGCGACCAGATCGTGGCGCTCGGCCAGGCTGCTTATCCCAACAGCTACGCCTACACCCACGACAACGACATAGCCGCCATTCGCGCTTTGTACGATACGCCCGGGAACACCACCCAGTTCCTCGAAGCCAACCGGACCAACGTCTCGATCGCCGGCCGCATCATGGCCATCCGGGTCCAGGGCAAAGCCGGCTTCGCGCAGCTCCAGCAAGGCGGCGAACGCCTCCAGATCTACGTCCGGAAGGACGCCGTCGGCGACGATCTCTTCGCCATCTACAAACTCCTCGACCTCGGCGATCACATCGGCGTTCGCGGCCACCTCTTCCGCACGCGCACCGGGGAACTCACGGTTCATGTGGAGGCAGTCGACGGCGTACCGGCTCTCACCTTCCTCACCAAGGCCATGCTCGCCCTGCCGGATAAATATCACGGCCTCGAAGACACCGAACTTCGCTACCGTCAGCGCTACGTCGACCTCTTCATGAACACCGGCCATGGCGTTAAGCAGTTCGATAAACTTTCAGGGAATGTGCAGTCTGCCTACTCCCCGACAGATCTAGGCAACGATGCTGTCGATGCGGCGGCAAGTATGAGTCAGAAGGAGGGGGCTGAAACCGCAGGCATCGAAATAGATTCACCGACGCTTCCGATGGACGTTCGTTCCGTCTTCGTTAAACGCGCTACCATCCTCCACGCCATTCGCAAGTTCTTCGACGCTCGCGGCTACCTGGAAGTCGAAACCCCGATGCTCCACACCATTGCCGGCGGAGCCGCCGCGCGCGCCTTCAAGACCCACCACAACGCCCTCGACATCCCGCTCTCGCTCCGCATAGCCCCCGAGCTTTACTTGAAAAGATTAGTCGTTGGCGGTCTCGACCGCGTCTACGAGATCAACCGCAACTTCCGCAACGAAGGCACCAGCACCAAACACAACCCCGAGTTCACCATGCTCGAGTTCTACCAGGCCTACGCCAACTACGAACACCTGATGACCCTCACCCAGCAACTCGTAACCTTCGTCGCTACAGAGGTCAACGGCACCATCACCTGTAACTTCAATGGGAACCAGATCGATCTAAGCAAGTGGACTAAGCTCTCCATGCGCGAAGCCATAATCAAGTTCTGGCCTGAAGAATTCCCACACAAGCCGAAGTTGCAGGATTTGGATACCAATGAATCGTTTAGGAGGTGGTTTGTACCTTTTCAATCGCAAATGTTCACGATCGATTTCGAGCAAGGTAGTTTGAGTGATCAAGAATTCGAAGATAAACAGCAATTAGTTCGACAGAGACTGAGGCTGTGGGCTATAGCCAGTGATCAGAGTGGCGACGCCGCGGGCAAAATAATTGCTACCCTCTTCGAAATTGTAGCCGAACCCCACCTCATCCAGCCCACCATCATCTACGACTTCCCCCTCGCCGTCTCCCCCCTCTCCAAGCAAAAGCCCGACGACCCCGACTGGGTCGAACGCTTCGAGTTCTACATCGGCGGCTTCGAGGTCGGCAACGCCTTCTCCGAACTCAACGACCCCGACGAGCAGCGCAAGCGCTTCGAGGACCAGCTCAAAGAACGCGACCGCGGCGGCGACGACGCCCACGCCATGGACGAGGACTACATCCGCGCCCTCGGCTACGGCCTCCCTCCAACCGGCGGCGAAGGCATCGGCATCGACCGCCTCACCATGCTCCTCACCGGTGCAAAGTCCATTCGCGATGTGATCCTCTTCCCACTCATGCGCCCGCAGGCCAAGTAGCTCAAACACGGCCGCTGGCCTTCAAAAAACTGTCCTCCTGAGCGGAGCGCAGCGTAGTCGAAGGTTCACGGTTGTCCTCCCCTCAACCCTTGCCCGCAGACTATCATTCTGAGCGAAGTGCGACGCATTGAGTCGAAGGACCTGCGATAGCCTTTGCCGTTCCTTGTCCTCTAACTCTCAGGACGCATTCATCATCTGGCCACACCTGTCACTCCAATCCATTCGGGCGGGATTTCCCGCTCGATCCAGCATCGTAAGGCAACCGCAGTTCTTGGACTCCGCTGCGCTCAGGATGACAGGTTATCTGGCAAATTCTGAATGAGTTTGTGGCAGACCACAAAACGATCGCTACTAGCCCTTCTTCACCCGCTTCACCACCTGCGCCAGCGTCGTCTCGTTCATCGCTGCCACCGCCGCTGTGCGTACCTTCTTCAGCAGCGGCTCGATTGCCTTCTCGTCGCCCGACAGCCACTCGCCCGTTGCCGCAACGAACAGGTCGCCCAGCTTGATCTGCTTCGCCGAAACCTTTAGCTGCGCACCGCCGTTCGGTCCCTTCCTTTGCATGAGCCATCCTGCCTTATGCAGCAGGAGGAACGTTCGGCGCACCATCACCGCACTCTCGTCCAACTCCTCTGCAATCGCGGCCGAGGTCAGCATCTCCGCGGGATGGGTAGCCAGCACCGTCAGAACTCGTAAACTCAACGCGAAACGCGCGCTCTGTGCCATGGAGAGCAAAGTAACACACGGCGGTGCCCGTGCTAGCATCTCCCAGTGAAGATTCTCTTTGTGGGCGATGTCTTTGGGTCCCCTGGACGCCACATCGTCCGGGAACACCTGCCCCATATCCTCGATACCCACCAGGTCGACCTCCTCGTCATCAACGGGGAAAACGCTGCAGGCGGCTTTGGCATTACCCCCTCGCTCGCCGAGGAGTTCTTCGATTTAGGTGCCCACGTCATCACCACAGGCAACCACATCTGGGACAAGCGCGAAATCTTTGCATATATGACCGTGCCCGCCGACTCGCATGAGCCCGGGCGCCGGATTCTTCGCCCCGCCAACTACGCCGCTGCCACTCCCGGCTTCGGCGTCTACCAGGGCGAGCTACCCGCAAAAGACGGGAGCCCCGCCCAGCCCTATGCCGTCATCAACCTTCAAGGCCGCGTCTTCATGTCGTCTTGCGACGACCCCTTCCGTAAGGCCGACGAGTTGCTCGCGCAGATCGCGGCCGAATCTGGCGCTAGGGTGATTCTCGTTGACCTGCACGGTGAGGCAACCAGCGAAAAGGTTGCGCTCGGCTGGTACCTCGACGGTCGCGTCACGGCGCTGCTCGGGACGCACACCCACATCCCCACAGCCGACGAGCGCGTCCTCCCCAACGGCACGGCGTACCAGACCGATGTCGGGATGTCCGGGCCGTACGACTCTGTGATTGGGGTCGAGACGGAGCTCGTCTTGAACCGCTTTCTCACCGGAATGCCAGGCAAGTTCGAGGCAGCCAAGGGCGATGCCAAGATGTGCGCCGCCCTCATAACCTGCGATGGGGCAACTGGCCGCGCCAGCCACATCCAGCGCCTCATGCTGGGAGAGTAGCCATGACGATCCCCGATTCCCTCACCGCGCTCCCCGCTTATTTTGAGCCGCGCGAGGCTAGCCACTTCTACGCTGCACAGGGAGCCTTCTTTCTGGTTGATCCCGCCCGCGTTCATAAGTTATGCGGCGAGCCCGTCATTGGCTCCGACCTAGTCAAAGCTCTCACCCGCAAGAGCTTTCCGCATGCAGCCTATCGTGAGGGTGCTATCGTTCCCGTGCTCGGCGTTGAGCAGGGCCATTACACCGTTACGATTCGTTCCACAGAGACGCAAAACGCGCCCCTTCCACTCACCAGCATGCTCTTCTCTACAGGATTTATCCTCGGGACGGAAACGGGAGAGTTGCTGCTCTGCAATACGGACCGGCTGCAGCGTTGGACGCCCGGGAGTCTGCCTACCGGGCAAGAGGAGCACCCGCTCTCGAGCCTTGAACGCCCCATCCAAATCAGCCCCGGCTGGTACGCAGTGACGGTCGTCGCTGGAATTCGCGACTCCGATCAGGGGGGCGAAGAAGAGTGGGTCTGCGCATTTCTCCTGAACCCAATGCCAATGCAGCCTGTCTTCGCCGCAGATCTAACAAGAATGCTTTCCTTCTAAGACGCCTGAAGAACGCAACATGGAATCGGCTTCTCTGATTCATGATGATGATGCCGGCTGAAGCATTGCTGAGTGTTACGGACTGGTGGGAAACGGCAGGCACTTTGATCAACCAGTTAACGATTAGGAGGCAGCCCGAAGGACTGCCTCCTGGTGAAGCTAACGGATCGGCTTACCGGCGGCGGCGTACCGGCGCAGTAGCCTTTCGTACCGGAGCCTTCTTTACTACTACGGCACCGTCGCTCATGGTGATCATCAGCGGCGACTGCGTATAGGAGGCGTACGTGCCGGTCAGCGTAACCTTGTCGCCGACTGGCGGAACCGTTTTCAGCGGCTCTTTCATCGTGAACGTAAAGTCGGCAACCTTCGGGGTGGCCTGCATAGCGTCATCTGAAACCGCCACCTGCAGCGAGCTATCCGTCGCTGTAACGACTACCGCATCCGGAATCTGCACCTCTTTACCCTTGATGGTCGCGAAGACCTTGTCGGCATCTTCAGGCGTGCCGTTTTGCAGAATAAACTCCTTATCGCTCAGGGCCAATGTTGCCAGATCGGCGGTGCTGGTTACAGTCTGGTGAGCGATGTCCGATGCCTTCGGTGCAGGTGTAATCGTCGTAGCAAGGTTGTCCGGCGGGTTCAGATTTGCCTGCGCCAGTGCCGCCAGTGCATCGTAGCCATCCGCGCTCCCGTGGTACTTCTTGTAGCAATATTGCGCGGTTGGCAGCATCTGCGACTTGTACGGATCGGGTGCGTAGGCCACAAAACGAGCCACATAGAAGGCGCAGTCCAGCAGATCAGGAGGCGTGGATTGCAGATAGGCCGACCCTAAGAAAAACGTGTCTTGAAGGATCGGACCGGGCTTGGTCGTCTGATCGACCGGTACGGCTGCAAGCTCTGCTTTGTAGTCCGTAATCGCCGTCGCAGTATCCTTCTTGTTCAGGGCAGCCGTTGCGATCGCGCTGTCGAAGATCGGCGTTGCGCTGGTCTTCACCGTTGTAAAATCGGCCTCGCTCATCTCGGCAGGCTTGGTCGCGGCGAGTCCCTTGGTCGCAAAATCAGCGGCCTTGTCCAGAGCAGTCTGCTTTGCTGCGGGATCAGTCAATTGGTCAGCGCTAGCCTTGCGGAAGTACACCTCGAACGTGAGCGCGCGCAGGTTGTTAGGATCGACCTGGACCAGACGATCGGCCGCATCCAGAGTCTTTGCCTGATCCGGTACCTGACTATAGGCCAGCATAAGCTGCTGCAATGTGTCGTTCTTGACGGCAGATTGCGGATAGGCCGTCAGGTAAGCTTCAAGAGCCGCGGCCTTGGCCGCCGGTGCGGTTTGACTAATCGCATCATTGTAAACCTTATACTCTGCTGGGGACATCTGGATACCAGACCCCGCCTGCGCGCCTGGTGCAGCAGGCGCTGCCTGTGTGGCTGGTGCAGTCTGCGTTGCAGGAGTCGCAGGTGTAGTCTGCGTTGCAGGTGCAGTCTGCAGTCCAAGTAAATTCGACAGAGGTTCTGCAAACATTTTTTGCGCAGCAGGTGCGATGCTCGCGACCGCCAGGAGAGATGCAACAACAGCCTTCTTCATGCCACGCTCCTCAGTAAATCCTGTAAATCAAAGTGCCACCGGTCCGCCCGTGGTCGCTATCAGCCTAACTCATTGCCAGGAACACCTGCCACCACCGATCAGCAGGAGCGTCGGTTGCGTGATGAAAGGTAGATGATCTGGATTATATAGAAAGCGTATCGCTCGAAGGCAAATCATGACCTTTTACGATACAGATGAGAACATCCGCGGCGTTAATGATCGCAGCGGGTCCATGAGCGGTGTCACACCAGGCCGCCTCCAAGAACCGGGCATCCGTCATGACACACGAGTCATGTCCAACCCTCGCTTAAACACCTCGGCAGATATAAGGGGAACTAGATAGTTCGAGAAGTCCCGTGTCGACGGGAGAGAGGCTGCAGGAGAAAGCAAGAAGAATCTGCAAAGGTAATGACCATTGCCGATGGACAGCAGCTACCTGCTGCACGAGAATTGTCAGTTCGATAGAGCAACTTTACATACCGGACTCTCTGGCTGCTGCTGTATCCTCTAGCGCACTCCCGACCTATTCGTAGGGTTACGCCCACCTTTATCCACAACGTATAGGGTATTTCCGTTGATTCAGGGTTTAGCCGCGACTAGAGTAAAACGTGTCCTAGCTGTGTACTCTTATGCACCGTCGTGAGGTTGTGTTTGCTCAAGCTCAAGAAAGTCCAGATTCTCGGCTTCAAGTCTTTCTGCGATCGCACCGAGCTCCAGCTCTCTGGTGGAGGGATCGCCGCGATTGTCGGTCCGAATGGCTGCGGCAAATCCAACATCTCCGACGCTATTACCTGGGTTCTCGGTGAGCAGTCAGCCAAGTCGCTCCGTGGACTCAAGATGGAGGACGTCATTTTCGCCGGAACTCGTGACCGCAAGCCCACAGGGATGGCCGAGGTTTCACTCACCCTTGTCGATCCTGAGGTCTACAACGGCGCGAGTCTGAACGTGGAAGACGAGGAAGCAGCTCCTGATGCGATTGGTGTCGTGTTCATCGACGGCACCAGCGATTGGGACGAAACAACGCTGCGCGCCCAGCGCGCAGTGGAGACCGAAGGGGCAGTCGCCGACGCGCAACCGGGCACCGTGATCGAGGGCGGAGTTCCAGCCCTACCGAGTGAACTCCCAGTCGAATCTAAAGTTCCAGGTGAGTCTAAAGCCGTCAATCAATCGAAAGCCATCGCCGAAGCAGCAGACGTCGTCAACTCGAACAATGTTGTCTTGAAAATCAGACGCCGCAAATTCGGCCGCGCCCCTGTCCGTGCCGGAGAGCTCACCATTACCCGCCGCCTCTTTCGCACCGGCGACTCCGAATATCTCCTCAACGGCAAAATCTGCCGCCTTCGCGACATCCAGGATATCTTCATGGGCACCGGCTTGGGCGGCGAATCCTACGCCATCATCGGCCAGGAACGCATTGGCCAACTCCTCAGCTCCAAACCTCACGATCGTCGCAGCATCATAGAGGAGGCGGCGGGCATCACGCGATTCAAGACAAAGAAGCGCCTAGCGGAACTGCGGCTCGAGTCCGCCAGACAGAATCTCTCCCGTGTCAACGACATCTTCGAAGAAGTCACAAAGCAGATGGGCACGCTCAAGCGCCAGGCCGCCAAGGCCGAGCGCTACAGCGCATTGCGCGACGATCTTCGAACCCGCCTCCGTATTGTCCTCGCCAGTCGCCTGTGCCAGCTCGATGCTGATCAGGCTGCTGCAACCGAGAAGATAGCCGCACTGACCATCCAGGTCGATGCCCAGTCCGCCGCGGTTGAGATCATGGATGCCGCGCATACTGACGGCGTTCGCGACGGTTACACGCTCGACGCGCAGATCCGCGAGGCCAACACGGCAGCCAATCAGTCCGCTGTGGAGCTAGAGCGCATCACCGCCCGCACTGCCGCCAATGTGGATCGCGTCGTCGAGCTGACCGGCCGTCTCGCTCTGGGCGAAGAGGATCTTAGGCAGGCCCGTGGCCAGCTTGCGTCGCTCTCAGGAGACCTCGAGACACAACGCAGCTTTGTTGAGACCGCCAACGCAGAGTCCGCTACGTCGCACGCGGATGTGCAGCGGCAACAGCAGGCCGCCGCTGAGGCCATTCGCGCGGTATCGCTGGCCGAGCAGCAGGCTGAGCAAAACCGCCGGACAACAATGCAAATAATGGAGCGCACCGGGCAAAGCCGTCACGACGAGACGCAGGCCGCGGCCACTCTGAGCAGCCTCGTCAGCGAGGCTGACCGCCTCACGCGTGAGTCCAACACTGCGCGTCAGGAGCTTGAAACGCTTGGGCTTCAGCGCGGACAAATGAAGCTGAGCTTTGAGGATGTAACGCTGCGTCTCAGATCCCTCGAAACCGACATTGCGACATTGCGTGAACAGGTCAACACCAGCCGTTCTGAAGAGGCGCAATCGAAAGGCCGTGGTGATCAGCTTCGCAGCGAACGCGCAACGCTGGCTGGACGCAGGAACTCGCTCGAATCCCTCATTCGTGAGCATAGCTACTCCACCGATACCGTTCGCAACCTTTTCCGTGCAAGCGCCAATCAACAGAAGCAGAATCCCTCGGCCAGGGTTCCCCTGGGAACCCTGGCCGACTTCCTCGAAGTCGACAGCCAGTACGAAAACATCATCGACGAGTACCTCCGCGATGAGCTGAACTACATCGTCGTGCAGTCATGGAACTCCGCAGATGACGGGATCCGCATGCTCCAGAAGGACATAGCCGGACGCGCTACCTTTCTCGTTCACCCCCCGGACTCTATGCACCCGGGCTCCACGCAATCGAGCACCGATCTGGGTGCCCCATCCTCACTGCAGTCGCACCGCGATAGGGTTGTGTCTGAGTCGCCGCTTCTCTCCTTCGAAGGCGCGGTTCCCCTCCGCGACTGCATCCGCGTCAAACCCGAACTCGCCGCCTCCCTCGAAAGTACCCTCCTTCGGCTCCGCCAAGGATTCATCACTCTGGATTCCGCGACCGCCCGTACTCTTGCCCTCCAGCATCCCCAGGCATATTTCCTATCGCCCACAGGCGAGACCTTCCATAACACCACCGTTACCGGTGGACGCCCCAGCGCGCAGGGCCCGCTCGCCCTCAAACGAGAGCTGGGAGAACTTCAGCAGAAGATCGAAGTTGCCGAGCAGGAGCTTGCTAGGACCGACCAGGCCACAGCCGCCTTACAGCAGCAGATCGTGCTTCTCAATGCGGACATCGACCGGAAGACTCACGAGCGTCGCGACTTCGAACACGAGTCCGCCAACTCCGGCGCGGCGCTCCGCCACATTGAGGCCGAAGTTGCGCGGCTTGACCGGCGCATCCTCGAGTGGCAACTCTCCTTCGCCCGCAACGGCGACGCTCGCAAGCAGAAAGAAGATCTGATTGCCCGCCGTCAGGAGGAGGCAGCCAGCCTCGAGGCACAGCGCAGTGCCGCTGAACTGAAGCTTGCAGATCTACATGTGCAGTTGGAGCGCCTTCGACGGCAGCGTGAAGAACTCCAGGCAGCCGCCGCGACCGCCGCTGCCGCTTTGGCTGGTCTCGAAGAGCGCCGTCGTAACGCCACTGCCAATTTCGAGCAGACCACACGGCTGTACAACGGGCAGAGCCAGCGTATTCAGCAGATCGATCACCAACTCGCCGCAGCCAGCGCCGAAAAACAGCGTCGCGAAGAAGAGGCTGCCGTCCTCGCCACCCAGCACACCACACTCTCAGAAACACGCACTACCGCCGTCTACGAGGGCGCTCGCCGGACCGCTGAGGCCCAGTCCCTTCGAGCGTTGATGACCGATCTCGACGTCCGCCTTCGCGCCCTCCGCCATCATACGGAAGCACTTCGGGAAGCGCGAGCCGGGATCTCTGCTCGCGCTGCGAGGCTTGCCTCCGACATCGAGCATCTTGAGACTACCTGCGTCAATGATCTCTCCGTTGAAGCCGTCGTCCTTCGGCAGGACAAAACGATCGCTCGCATTGAAGGCGACGTGCTCCACACGGAAGAGGAGGAGTCGCGCTCGCTCAAGCAGCGTCTCGAAGCCATGGGACCGGTCAACATGATGGCTCTTGAGGAGTACTCGGAGACTGCCCAGCGGCACAGCTTCCTCGAGACCCAGCGCAAGGACCTCCTTGAGTCAATCGAAAACACGCGAGAAGCCATCAAGGAGATCGACGATGTCTCCCGGATCAAGTTCGACGAAGCCTTCAAGATCATCAACGAAAATTTCTCTCTTACCTTCACGAAACTCTTTGGCGGTGGACAAGCTTCGATGAAGCTCATAGACGCGGAAAATTCCGCGGAGTCGGGAGTCGACATTCTCGCCTCCCCTCCAGGCAAGAAGCTGCAGAACATCCTCCTGCTATCTGGAGGAGAAAAAGCGCTCACCGCGCTCTCGCTCCTGGTTGGTATCTTCCAGTTCCAGCCCGCGCCCTTCTGTGTACTTGACGAGGTGGATGCACCTCTCGATGAGACGAATGTAGGCCGCTTCGCCAGGCTTATTGCTGACATGAGCGCATCCACGCAGTTCGTGGTGATCACACACAGCAAACGCACCATGAACCAGGCCGATGTCATCTACGGCGTCACCATGCAGGAGCCCGGCGTCTCGAAGATTGTCTCGGTGAATCTCAACCGACGAGAGACCACGGACTCGCGGCGAGCCGTAGCCTGACGGCCAGCAATTACCAGAGTTTGCGCAGCCGGAGCGGACTGCTGGTCGCTCCGGCACTTTTTTCAACTCAGCGCCTCCTAGACTAATGTGCTGAGAGATGCGGAACAGTACCGCTCCGGAAGCGACTGGAACCAATCAGACGCATCGGACGATCACACTCTCTGCGTCCGGCGAATGCGAATCTCTTCCGATCCTATCCCTGGGCGGTCCCCGGCCAGAATCGCTCCGCGCTCAAGCACGTGCATCAGCTCGCGCACATTGCCAGGCCAGTGATACTCCTGGAACTTCGCCAGTGCGTCTCCCGAAATCTCCTTTCGTGGCATACCCTGGCCCATCCGTTCGAGAAAATGCCCGACCAGCAACGGAATATCGCTCATCCGTTCGCGCAGTGCCGGAACCTCCACCGGAAATACCGCAAGCCGGTGGTACAAATCCAACCGGAAGAGTCGCTCCTCCGCACGCTGCTCGAGCGGCTGATGCGTTGCAGCAATCACTCGTACATCAACCCGCACCGTCTCGTTATCGCCAACCCGCTGCAGCTCGCCGCAATCGAGAAACCGCAGCATCTTCGCTTGTAAAGCAAGCGGCATCTCGCCAATCTCATCTAAGAACAAGGTCCCGCCATGCGCCGCCTCGATCCGCCCCGTCCGCGACTGCACCGCCCCGGTAAATGCCCCGCGTGTGTGGCCGAAGAGCTCCGCTTCAAGCAGCGACTCTGGAATAGCTGCGCAATTGAGCACCGTAAAGCTCTTCGCCGCTCGCGCACTCAACCGATGTAGCGCCTTGGCCACAACCCTCCTTCCCGGTCCCGGTCTCGCCCTCGATCAGCACCGTCGCCGAACGCGGAGCAACCAGTCGAATTAGACACGCCAGCTCCCGCATCGGCTCACTCCTCCCGATCATCTCGGGAATCAATGGAACGTCGCTGTCCCTTCGTTGAAACTGGCGCCGGTATTCTGTCCCCGGTGGAATACTGATTACCTTCGCAGGTCTTGCTCTATTACCTTGGTACCTGATGGCAGGGCAGACAAGCGTTATTATGAGATCCCGCTGAAAGCTCTTCCCAAAACAGGAACAGCTCGCGCGCTGGCTCGATTGCAAAGATAGTTTGTATGAGTTGCTGAATTCATGGTTTAGATTCGCTTTTTATTCGCTACAATGACACATGGCTATCACTCGGCGACAAAAAGAGGTCCTTGACTTTCTTTCGGCCTTCACACAGAAGAACGGCTACTCTCCGTCCTATGAGGAGATAGCCAGCGGACTTGGTCTGAGCTCGCTCGCCACGGTTCACAAGCACGTCACCAATCTCCAGACCAAAGGCCTACTCCAGCGCGCCCACAATCGTAGCCGTTCGATTGACGTCCTTCCTCCAAGACCTGCCAAGAAGGGCTTCGAACGCCTTGCATTGCTTGGCAGGATCGCGGCTGGCCAGCCGGTTGAGGCGATCGAAACGGCGGAGACCATCTCGCTCGGCGATATCATAGGCAATCGCGAGGTCTTTGCCCTGGAGGTCCGCGGTGACTCCATGCGTGATGAACATATCGTTAATGGCGACTATGTCCTAGTGGAACGGACGCAGACCGCACGCGAGGGCGAGATCGTTGTCGCTCTCATCGACGGCGCTGACGCGACCCTCAAGCGCTACTACCGGGAAGGTGCCATGATTCGTCTTCAACCCTCCAACCACGAGATGGCTCCTATCTACGCTCCCGCCGCCACGGTCGCGATCCAGGGCAAGGTTCTCGGAATGCTGCGCAAATACGTCTAGTGAACATGGGCCTTCGATCCCTGGCCAGATCTTTTCGCCAGGCCAAAGGCTCCGCAGTATCTCTTCGTTCACGATCGTGCAGGGAAATCGATTTCCTTCAAAACTACGGAACTACACTCCTGCCTCCTGCGTAATCAAGCTCTGAGATGAATCGCACGTCATCCGTCTCACCTTGGAGGAACTCGTCTCGTGACTACGCAGCGTAAAGGCAAACGGAAACTCTGGCTTTGGATCGGCGCTCCGCTGACTCTGGCCGTTGTGATCTTTGGCATCGTCACTGTCGCCAGCGGAAATAACAACAAAATCGAGCCCTCGCAACTTGCCAAGGCGGAACGCGGAGACATCGCGCGGTCTGTGGTTGCCACCGGGAAGGTTCAGCCCATCACCAAGGTCGAGGTCAAATCGAAAGCCTCCGGCATCGTCACCGAGCTCAAGACCGACATCAATGCCCAGGTAAAGACCGGTCAGGTTCTGGCTCAGCTTGATCAGGTTGAAATCCTCGCCCAGGTCGCCGCTCAGCGCGCAACGCTTACGGCCGCGGAGTCGAACGCAAAGGCAGCCGCAGCCGCCATCGAGTACGACAAGGTCAGTGCGGAAGCTCCTGATCTGCCGATGTATAAGCACACTTACGACCGTGCGCTCGAGATGTCCAAGGACGGTGTCGTCTCAAAGCAAGCCCTTGACGACGCCCAGCAGAAATTCCTCTTTGCCACCAACACCCGCGATAAGGCTAACGCCCAGATTACTGTTGATACCTCCAAGCTCCGTCAGGCACAGGCACAGATCGCGCAGGCGCAGGCCTTACTGAAGCAACTTGAAGAGCAGCTCTCGTATACCGTTATTACATCCCCGATGAATGGTGTCATCCTCTCCCGAGACGTCGAAAAGGGGGATGCGGTCAGCTCCATCCTGGTGCTTGGTTCGACCGCGACGCTGGTCATGACGATCGGCGACGTGCACCAAGTTTACGTTCAGGGCAAGGTCGATGAATCGGACATCGGCAAGGTCTATCTCGGACAGCCTGCCCGCATCAAGGTCGAATCGTTTAAAGATAAGACCTTCTTCGGTAAGGTCACGCGCATCGCGCCCCTGGGTGTCGAAAAGGACAATGTCACCACCTTCGAGGTCCGCGTCTCGATCGATAATCCCGGCGGTGAACTCAAAGCAAACATGACCGCCAACGCTGAGATCTTGCTTGAAGAACACAAGAATGTCATTACAGTTCCCGAGCAGGCTGTGCTGTATGACAAGGATCGGAACGCCTCCGTTGAAATTCCTGACTCCAAACAAAAAACAGGCCGCCGCAAGGTGACAATCAAATCCGGCATCTCCAATGGAAGTAAGACTGAAATTCTCGCCGGCATAAATCCGGGCGACACGGTGATCCTCCAGCAGTAGCGCAGCGCCTCCGCCTCACTCAGCAAATCGGTATCACGATCCCGTAACACCATAACTGCATTTATAAGGAGTCACCATGCACCCCAGAACCTTCCTTTTAGCTACTCTGAGTCTCGTAACCGTTTCCGCCTGCGCTGCCGACCGAACGTTCGACCGCACCCTCACCGTACCTTCCTCCCCTAACGTTTCAGTCAATACCGGTTCCGGCAATATTCACCTGCATCCCGGTTCAGATACTCAGATCCACATCGCCGCCCGCATCCATGGGAACAATAATCACGGTTGGTTCGATGGCAGCTCGAGCAATGTCGATTCCCGTATGACCCAGATTGCGAATAATCCGCCGATCCAGCAGAGCGGTAACTCCGTCACGATCGGCGAACGCAATCACGGCTCGGAGGGAATGTACCGTTACATCAGCATCGATTACGACATCACACTCCCGCGCACATCGGCCATCACCGCAGGCTCCGGCTCCGGCGACGTCCAGATAGAGGACGTCGGCTCCAGTCTCAAGGTCAGCACCGGCTCGGGTAACGTGAAAGCCCATGGGATTCAGGGGACAGCGTCTCTCGACACCGGCTCTGGCGACATCGAGCTTCAGGAGACTGCTGGCGGCGATGTTCGTGCCCAGACCGGCTCCGGGAATATTCATCTCGACGGCATAGCAGATGGCCTTCGCGCCACTACCGGCTCAGGTGACATCACCATCGGCGGCAAGCCCGGCACCGACTGGAAACTGGAGACTGGATCCGGAAATATTCGCATGAATCTTGGCTCCAGTGCTCGCTTTAATCTCAACGCCAGCACCGGTTCTGGTACCGTCAACGTCGCTCAGCCCATCACCATGCAGGGTTCGCTCGACAAGCATCACATCTCCGGCAGCATCAACGGAGGCGGGCCCACTCTCAGGGCGGAGACAGGCTCCGGCGATATCGAAATTCGCTGAACCTACAGGCAGGCCAACTCACGTGACGAGACGAAAGCATGAAGCTGCTCGACTGCTTTACCAATCTGCTCATGCTTGGAGCCGTAGGCCATATGTTCGGCTCCATCGTAGGCTACCGTACGTGCCGATCACCCTGTTATGGGCACTGGCCTTTTCCCTTTCAAGTTTCTTCCAGGCGCTGTGACTTATTCGGTTCCCCTGGGGATCGGACCATCGAGGTCCTTTGCTTGATGGCCAGTCTGTCCTGAACCATAGCCATCCTCATGTTTGGAGTCCTGATCCACAACCTCCTTGATCCCCGCGTCTCGACTCAGGCCTTGGTTACGCTCCCTCTCTGTGCGATGAGCATTCGTTCCACATGTCTCCATCCTGCGTAGTTCTGGCTTTATCCTGAGACCATGTGGTCTCCTCTCTCCGATCCCCTGCGCCTGGTGGTCTTCGACCTTGACGGCACCCTGATCGACTCGCGCGTCGATCTCTGCAACTCCGTCAACGCAACCCTGAAGCAGCTCGGCAAGCCCACCCTGCCGGAGGCTGTTATCGCCAATTACATAGGTGACGGAGCTAGTATGCTGATCCGCCGCGCCCTCGGCGATCTCGAGGGCGATGTGCACGATGAAGAGTACGTCACCGATGCGCTTCGCTTTTTTCTGAATTTTTATCGGGTTCACAAATTCGACCACACCTACGTCTATCCCGGCGTCATCGAGGCGCTCGAATTCATTCAAGCGACGAACCCCGCAATGCTCATGGCAGTCCTCACCAACAAACCCGTGAACCCGGCTCGCGACATCTGCTCCCATTTCAAACTCGATCGTTTCTTCTTCCAGAACTATGGCGGAAATAGCTTCCATACTAAAAAACCCGATCCTCATGGCCTTCTGACTCTTATCGCCGAAGCCGCCGCGCGCTCCGGCCAACCCGTCACTCCGCCGCAAACCCTGATGATCGGTGATTCGGACGTCGATATTTTGACAGCCCGCAACTGTGGCGCCCGTTCCCTCGGCTGCACCTTTGGTCTCGCTCCCCATACGCTCGCCGCCGCCCAGCCGGATGCCCTTGTCGGCTCGCCCAGTGAGTGGCCCGGCATCATCACATCGTTGCCGGTTTGACCCATGCTGCAAGTCTGCTATCTTCGACGAAACACACCGACAGCCGATGGTCCCGCCATACAGTTAACGGGCCGGCTGAGTGATGACACCAGGCCAGTGGTAAAAACCTGCCAGAAACAGAGCGATGATCCGTTCATACTCGGCGCTTGTTTCAAGGAGGCGAGGTCACGCTGCTCTTTCACATAGGGGCAACGCTCGGCGATGCTTTTCGAACGTGCTATCACTGCCGTCGTCACTCCTTACCGCAATGGACTTCGTCGCCGTATTTGCGGGCACGGCAAACACCCACTTGCATCAAGCATGGCCCCCCAACTCCTCGGGCCCGAAGCAGGCGCGTTCGCCGCCATTTTCAACAAGAAAAGCGATTGCGATTTGTAGAGTCTTGCTATCGCGTACCGCCCCACCCGAATCTCACCCCTCCCTGCGCAACGAAAGGAATGCCCTGCGTCAGCACCGGCGTTCGCGCCACGTCCGCTCGCCGGCCAAACAGATTCTGACCGGACACAAACACAGTAAATCCACGCCCGAGAGGTCGTTCCCCGTACGCATCCAGTTGAAAAAAAGAGTGCAGGATAAAGGTGTTGGCGCTGTCATCGAACGCACGGCCGCTATTCCGTGCAGAGATCACCATCTCCCCGATACGTATCTTCCGGAAATGTATTTGCGCGGTAGCCGTCTGGCGAGGAACATCGGGAATCCACTTACCCACAAGCCCCGGCTGCGGCGAGAAATCTGTAACCACCGCATGGGAATATTGATATCCGAACTCCGCCGACATCGCATGGCCCTCATTCATCTGCACGCTGGCCTGCACGCCCTGGCTTTGAAACTGCCCTAAATTTTGCCGCATTTGGAGGATCGTTGTCGCAGTGGTGCTGATCACAATGGCTGCTACAGGGCGGTTGATCTCCGTCCAGAAGTAGCTTGCCTGAGCCCCGATACGGCCTGCTGTAACCGTGACCCCACCCTCGGCGCCGGTAGCCCGCTCCGATACGAGTTTTGCATTGGCCAGCGTCGTCTCCTGTCCGATTTGGCCGGTGCGGTAAAGTTCATTCATGGTCGGCGTTCGAAATGCGCGAAACCCTGACCCATGCACCGCGACCTGCCGGGTCAACTGGCGCACAACGCCGATGCGTGGACTCACAACAATTTCCCGCCGGTTGGGAGTCACAGTCGGCACCACGCCGGCAAATATAGTGGTATCAAGGTTTAAAGCAGAATCAACACGGGCCGAAACAGCGCCCGACCAGCGCCCATGCTCCACAATCAATTCTCCGAAGCCGCCTATGAAACGTTGACGTGAGGTGGTGTTCTGCACGGCGCCTCCGGTCGGCCGCTCTACATCAGAGGCTCGGAGATCACGCCCATCCGCTCCTCCCACGATCGCTACATCAGCTAGATGAAAGGACGCATCGGTCGACCCGCCTATCTCCTGCGTTGTCGCTCGTTGCGCACGCGTCAGACGCTCCGTTCTGCGTGGCGCAGTTGGGGTCGACAGGACTGCCGAAAAGGTCTGCCGATAGACCTCCTGACTGCCAAATAGTCTCGCTCGGCCACTCATCCTGCTGCCTCTGTTCCAGTCATCTCCTGCAAGATAACGCCATAGGCGAGTGCCATTCGTTGTCAACGGCGTTCCGTTTCCCCTCGCTTCATTCAGAACATTACCGGTGATAAATCCTCTCCCGGCCGCACCGATGAGTCGATCTACTTCCGTTCGTCCATTTTCGAAGTGAACGTTTGCGGGAACATCGACGACGCCGCGGCTCGCCGGAGCCACAAGCGTGTACCCCGCCGTCCGAAAGTCCTGGCCGGCAACGAGTTCACTCCATTGCCCCTGCCGAAGATCGCCACGGCCGCTTGCCATACGCGTGTCTTCGCTGGCGGCTGCAACACTGAAGTCCGCGCGCGCTGCATGCGGTTGTGCGGGCACCAGATCAATCACTCCACCGAGTGCGCTCGAACCATAGAGATCCGACCCGCCACCGCTAGTGATCGTCACTGCATCAATCGTCTCCGGCGGCAACTCGTTCCAGTGAATCCAGCCGCCGAACGGATCGTTCAGTGGGGCCGAGTTCGCCAGAACCAGCGTCCTGCTCACGGCCGTCGATCCAAGCCCGCGCAGGGATACGCCCTGGCTCGTAGGGTTCTGAACCCATCCGCTCGATCGCCGAAAGAGCTCGAACCCGGCGTGCTGTCGCAGCGATTCATCCAACGTCAGCGCAGGGTAGCGTGTGAGGTTATCGGCGCTCAGCGTACTCTGCGTCACCGCCGACGGACCCATCTCGACCGAACTCCGCGTCGCCGTAACGGTGGCCTGCTGACTAAGGGAGTTGGGCCGCACCACCACATTGATATCCTTTGCGGCATCTGAGGCCGAAAGAGCCACATCTCCGGAGTCCATGGCGGCCCCCCGGGCCCTCAGTATCGTTCTGCGTGTCCCGGAGGTACGGCTGCTCATCGTGAAGGCTCCCATAGTGTCCGAGACCGCCGTGCCATTCGTCGCACCCGTTTCGTCGCGGCTCTCGACTGTAACGCCCGGGACTGGGCGCCCGGTGCGGTCCATTACATGCCCATGCATACGGGCCTGCGCCGCGATGGCTCCAGTCCAAAGCAGGCAGAAAAGCAGAAGCGGCTTTGAATAATCTTTCACTCGCCTTCAAAACCCCGATTCCAGTGTTCGATAACCCGTGTCTCCCGTTCGTAGCCAAGGACGCTCACTGATCCCGTTCCCAGAGCCAGCAGACCTCCGCCAGTCGCGGGCAGACCGACCCATCGGGCCGCGAGAATGCGCAGGATATGGGCGTGGGCGAAGAGGGCAACGGCTTGATCTGTTCGGGATGTCATAGCGGAAAGAGCTCGCGAGATGACCCCGTCGGCGCGCTCCCCGACCTGCTCAACCGTTTCGCCACCGGCTATCTCGTCCATCCAGACAGACCAGTCTGGATGGTCCGCGCGAATCTCCTTCGTGGTCTTCCCTTCGTAGACACCATAGTCCCACTCGCGGAGGCCATCGTCGACGACGGCAACATCGCCATATCCGGCAATCGCGCACGTCTCCCGGGCCCGCTGCATGGGGCTGGTGCGAACCGCTACAAACTTTTTCGACCCAAGAAACTCCTTTAGCTCCGCCGCGCGCGTTCGGCCGTGCTCGGTCAGCGGGATATCCGTACGGCTGGTGTGGGCCCCGCTCAGGCTCCATTCCGTCTCACCATGTCGAATCAACCAAAGCTCTGCCATCTTGCCCCTCCATAGCTTTATCCTATAGGGATGGACTTCCAGCTTTCCACGACCTACAAGCCGCAAGGCGATCAGCCGCGCGCGATCGAAGAGCTCTGCGCCGGTCTCAACGCTGGAGAGAAGGATCAGGTGCTGCTTGGCGTTACCGGCTCCGGCAAGACCTTCACGATGGCAAAGGTGATCGCCGAACTCAATCGCCCGGCACTGATCCTGGCGCATAATAAGACGCTTGCCGCGCAGCTTTATCACGAGTTCAAGACATTCTTTCCCACCAACGCAGTGGAATACTTCGTCTCCTACTACGACTACTATCAGCCCGAAGCCTACATCCCCTCAGGCGATCTATTCATCGAGAAAGAAGCGACGATCAACGAGGAGTTGGACAAGCTTCGGCTCGCCGCGACCCGTACCTTGTTTGAGCGCCGCGATGCCATCATTGTCTCCTCGGTAAGTTGTATCTACGGTCTCGGCTCGCCTGAGGCCTACTACGGCATGCTGTTGCTGCTCGAAAAGGGACAGAAGATCAAACGGGAAGACATCACCCGGCGGCTCGTCGAAATTCTCTACGAGCGCAACGATGTCGACTTCCGCCGAGGCACCTTCCGGGTTCGCGGCGACATCATCGAGGTCTACCCGACCTATGATGAAAACGCCTACCGGATCGAATTATTTGGCGATGAGATCGACTCCCTCGCACAAATCGATCCTCTCTTCGGTACGGTGAAGCAGAAGTACTCGCGGCTGCCGATTTACCCGAAGTCGCACTATGTCGTTCAGCCGGAGCGAAAGAAGACCGCCAGCGACTCGATCCTCGCCGAGATGGAGTGGTGGGAAAAGGAACTCGAATCACAGGGGCGATTAGTCGAGTCGCAGAGAATCCATCAGCGTACCCGGTTTGACCTCGAAATGATCAAGTCGGTCGGATACTGCCACGGCATCGAAAACTACTCGCGTCATTTCTCAGGCAGGCTTCCGGGTGAGCCGCCACCGACACTGCTCGACTACTTTCCACGTGATTATCTGCTTTTCATCGATGAGTCCCACGTTACTGTTCCACAGCTTCACGGCATGTGGCACGGCGACCGCAGCCGCAAGCAGAATCTCGTCGACTACGGCTTCCGCCTGCCCAGCGCGATGGATAACCGGCCCTTGAAGTTCGACGAATTTGAGGGCCGCACGGGACAGATTGTCTACGTCTCCGCAACCCCCGGGCCATACGAACTCACCAAATCGGCCGGTGTAGTTGTCGAACAGATCATTCGACCCACAGGACTCATCGATCCGGTCGTAGAAATTCGCCCAGTAAAAGGGCAGATCGACGACCTGCTCGCGGAGATTCGTGACCGCGTCCGTAAGAACCAGCGTGTCTTAGTCACTACATTGACCAAACGCATGTCGGAGGACCTTGCCAACTACTACACGGAAGTCGGTGTCCGCTGCCGCTATATGCACTCCGAGATCGAGACATTAGAGCGGATCCGCCTGCTGCGCGACCTGCGCAAGGGTGAGTACGACGTTCTGATCGGGATCAACCTGCTGCGCGAAGGATTGGACCTTCCCGAGGTTTCGCTCGTCGCCATTCTCGACGCGGACAAGGAAGGCTTTCTTCGTTCGCAGGGCTCGCTGATCCAGACCATCGGCCGCGCGGCGCGGCACCTCGAAGGTCGCGCGATCCTCTACGGCGACAAGATGACGGACTCCATGCAGCGCGCCATCAACGAGACCGACCGCCGCCGCGAAAAGCAGGTCGCCTACAACGAAGAGCACGGAATCACGCCAACCTCGATCAACCGGCCCCTCGAGATGGGCCTCGCCGGCATCCTCAAAGCCGACTATGCTGACCTTACCGATGAGGCGGACGGTGTTCCGGACTTTGGAACGCAACAGGAGCTCGATAGCTACATCGGCAAGTTGGAATCCGATATGCGCGAAGCTGCTAAGAAGTTTGAATTTGAAAAAGCGGCAAAGCTTCGTGATGTCGTGAAGGAGCTGCGGACGAAGGAATTCCTGTTCAGCTGATCTGATCAGCTAGAGACGAGCGCCTGTGCTGTCTTTCGGAGGTTCACCCTGTCCTGATACGCTCAGGTCGTGAAGCCTTCGACTCGATTGTCCTCTCTTGTGGTGCTGGTCTGTGTCCTTATCGGTGCGTGCGTGCTGGTGGTTGCGATTGACTATCGGACGATCCCCACCAGAGACACTCCTATGACGCGCTTCGACGCCATCATCGTCCTCGGCAATCCCGCCAACCAGGATGGAACGCCCTCCCCCGAGCAGCGCGAGCGTGTCGCCGAAGGAGTTCGCGAGTATCATGCAGGTGTTGCGCCGCGCCTGATTCTGACAGGCGGCGCCGCGCACAATGCATACACAGAAGCCCACGTCATGGCTCAGTTCGCAGGGAGCCTCGGTATGCCGACGGCGGATATCGTGGAAGAATCCCAGGCTCAAAACACCGTCCAGAATATCTATTACTCGGCAGAGATCATGCACCGCTCTGGCTGGACTTCTGCCGAGATCGTCAGTTCACCGAGTCATCTGCCCCGCACGTCGCTTATTCTCGAGGCCTTTGATCGAAGCCAGGCAGATCTTGCCATTCATTGGCAGACTCATGCTGCACATTGGCCGCCGGAGTACAGCACCAACCGCAAACTCGCTCTACTGAGTGCCGAGGCACTGGAATGTCTTCGCCGTCGTATCCGGGGCTTTCCACCGTCCAGATTTCTGCCCAGCCGGTAAATCAGTATCATGCAAGCACCATCCGTTCTGATCTTGAGGGAGCCTGGAGTCATGATCATCCTGAACGACGAACACGTGACGCTGGACACATCCACTGGCCCCATGCGGACTCACATCGTGCGTCCGGCGGCACCCGGCCGGTATCCCGGCATCATCTTCTACTCCGAGATCTTCCAGACCACCGCGCCCATCCGCCGTTCTGCCGCCCTGCTCGCGGGCCATGGCTACATCGTTGCGATGCCGGAGATCTATCATGGGTTTGAACCTGCCGGAACGATTCTCGCCTACGATCAAACTGGCTCGGATCGAGGCAACGAGCTGAAGACTGCCAAGGAACTGGCAAGCTACGATGCCGATGCGCGCGCCGTGCTGGACCACCTGGTCGCGCGCCCGGACTGCACCGGAAAGCTGGGAGCCATGGGCATCTGTATCGGCGGTCATCTCGCCTTCCGCGCAGCCATGAATCCTGATGTGCTCGCGACCGCGTGCTTCTATGCGACAGACATTCACAAGGGCGGACTAGGCAAGGGGATGAAGGACGACTCCCTTGGCCGCGCAGCCGACATCAAGGGCGAGCTGCTGATGATCTGGGGACGCCAGGATCCGCACATCCCCTTTGAGGGCCGGATGAAGGTCCTTGCTCGCCTGAACGAACTGAATACGCGTTTGAGCTGGCATGAGGTAAACGGAGCGCACGCCTTCATGCGCGATGAGGGCCCGCGCTATGACCCGGAACTGGCCTACAGCCTCTACGGTCTAGTCTTCGATCTATTTCATCGCAAACTTGGCGAAGGCGATCTGACCACAGCTCAGACCAGCGACGGCGAGACCCGCCACTAACCAACACAAACCACAGCAGAGGAGCTACCATGGCCAGTGAAAACCAGACATCCCAGACTAAGCGGGGCTATACGGCGGAACAGATCGCCGTGGCCGCACGGGACCTGCGCGATGCCGCCGGCGCGCCCGAGGAGCAGTTCTCGTTGGAACAAGTCGTCGGAATGCTCTCGGATGAGATCCGTTTGCTGCGTGAACGGGGCTTCTCCAGCGAGCGTATCGCCGATCTCTTCAGGAGCTTCGAAATTAAGGCTACAGCCTCGAATATTGAAGCCTTCTACGTGCCCAATGACAGGTCCGAATAACATCTCTGCCAGATCCGAATCACATCACCGCTAAGTCTGAACAACGTCTAGCGCCAGCTGACGGCGAGATGCCAGCGCAGCCCGACTTGCCCAGTCTTGCGTAGAACTTGGGCATACTCATCCAACTCAGAGACAACCTGGGCGCCCTCGGTTCCGAGTTGCTGAGGCTCTTCACGCAACGCCTGCAGCAAAGCTTCAACGGTCGCGAGACCATCGTCCGCGCTATACCACTGCGGCGGCGGAAGACGCTTCATTAGGTCAGGATTCCCCGCGCCTTCTTCGATCAGCAGTGACATCGAATTTTCGTCTGCGGAGAAGAACTCGATCAGCGGACGGACCTTGAGGCGCAGCGCGACGCGCTCCAGGGCATCCTCGTTCCGCGCCAGCGAACGTCCATTGACGAAGATGTCATATCCCGGGTCATCCCCCTCGACCACAATGTACATCGAAGCTGCCATGTAGGCCCAGTGTACCGCCACGAGCCACCTTAGCATTCACACTGAACCCTGAAAAGCACCTCCATCAAAGCAAGTCAATTCAGGTTGAGATACGAGGTCTTCCCGGCTTCGTCGACATCCTTGAGCAAAAGCAGAGCACCGCCTCCTGCCGCCATCAACAGTATGCCGGTACCCATGGTGAGATCGAAGCGGGGTCGCAGAAAGATCGCTTCTTCGAGCACAACAATCAGGGGGACGAGGAGATAGCGCGAGGCAAAGCGAGCCGGCGGCAACTCCCGCAGCAGCCAGACGAACAGAAAGAGCTGTGGCAGATCAAGCGTAAGACACCGCAGCAGCTCCAATGGCAGACTGCGGACCGGGAGCTGTACGGGATCGCGCAACAAAGCTACGATGCCAAGCACAACAGCATCTGCACCGCATAGTATGGCGACGGCGTGCGGGACGCAACGGTATTGCAGGAGCGTATGCATCCAGATACAACCGCCGGAGGTGAGAAGCACCGCTGCGAGGACGACCGCGAACCTCAATCCGGCGTGAATCGTCACGGGCGGCTGAACGCCCAGCAGCAGCAACGTCCCTGCCATCCCAATCAGGGCAGGTGCCATCAAGGCACGTCCCGGTGAACTTGAACTGGACGATGCAAGACTCAGAACAATCACCACCGGCACCAACGCAAAGAGTGCGACTGCAGTCACGGAGGAGACTACATGCGCTGCATCGATCATCGCGGCTGGCACACAGATAAGCAGGCTTGCCGCGGACAACCGCAACCCTGAATGTATCGTGTACTCTCCGGGCCGCCTTCGCATGAGGCTGAGCGCCAGCGCAATCATGCCGACCAGGGCGTAGTGCAGGCTTTGCTCGATCAGGATCGGCAGCGCGCTTGGGGATGCGTTCTCCACCATCCAGCGGCTACCAGCAAGCAGGCAGAAGATGGCGAAGCCGACACTCTTACGAAGCCGCATGACTGCCTCCGCAGTACCATCTCATGGACACAAACAGTGAGGGCCGCGTTTCAACGCGACCCTCACTGTTTAGCATATCGATTCAAAGCGCAAGGAATCTGGTGTGGGCTACGTGCGAGCAGCGCCCCCTCCCTGCGGGGAACCGCCTCCGCCTGAACCGGGACGACGCCCGCTGCGCCGACGACGGCTGTTGGGACGACGCTGGCCGTCAGGTATCGCTCCTCGCTGCTGTCCTTGCGGAGTGGCAGGACCGCTGGCACCTGCGGGGGTGTCCGCACGGTTGAAGTTCGGCTCATCGATCCCCTCTTCGTCTTCGAAAACCTCATCTTCCTCGCTGGCATCCATCTCGTCACCAGGCTCGACATTCTCGGGGGGAGTGCTCGCGGCGATACCCTGCCCCTCAGCACTTGGCTCCGGCAAACCTAGTTTCGCGCGCTGCTCACGTAATACTGCTTTGCGCGAAAGCTTGATACGATTGCCTTCCATCGACAGCACCTTGACGAGAATTTGATCGCCTTCACGTAACTCGTCCTTCACTTCCTTGACGCGATGCTCTGCAATCTCAGAGACGTGAAGAAGACCGTCGGTTCCTGGAAAGATCTCAACGAATGCGCCAAATTCGGCGATGCGAACGACCTTGCCGAGATAGGTTTTCCCGATCTCGGGAACAGCAGTAAGATCGCTGATCATCTGGACTGCACGCGCGAGACCATCGGCATCGCTCGAAGCCACATTCACGCGGCCCGTGTCATCAACGTCGATCTTCACGCCCGTGGCATCGATAATGCCACGGATCACCTTGCCGCCCGGTCCAATTAAGTCGCGGATTTTGTCGGTCGGAATCTGAATGGTGTGGATGCGCGGTGCAAACTGCGACTTCTCCTGGTTCGCGCTGGCAATGGTCGCGTCCATCGTATCTAACAACGAAAGCCGATTGACACGGGCCTGCTCCAGCGCCTCCCGCATAATCTGCGGTGTGATCCCCATGATCTTGATATCCATCTGGAGCGCCGTAATGCCCTTGCGGGTTCCAGCAACCTTGAAGTCCATATCGCCGTAGTGGTCTTCCGCGCCCGCAATGTCGGTCAGGATCGCATACTTCTCACCTTCCTTTACCAGACCCATCGCCACGCCGGCAACCGAGCCCTTGAGCGGGATACCAGCCTGCATCAGCGCAAGTGAAGCGCCGCATACCGTCGCCATCGATGACGAGCCGTTCGATTCGAGAATATCCGAGACCACGCGCAGCGTGTACGGGCTCTCATCTTCGCCGGGTAGAACAGCTTCTATGGCACGGAACGCAAGTGCGCCGTGACCGATCTCGCGGCGGCCGACGCCCGTCATGCGACCGACTTCGCCGACCGAGAACGGCGGGAAATTGTAGTGCAGCATGAAGCGCCGCTTTTGCTCGCCTTCGTAGCTCTCGAGGCGCTGCGCATCATCCGTGGTGCCGAGCGTTGCCGAAACCAGAGCCTGGGTCTCGCCGCGCGTAAACAGGGCCGAACCGTGGACACGCGGGAGAACGCCAACCTCAACGGTAACCTCGCGGATCTGATCGAAGGCGCGGTGGTCGGGACGAATGCGGTCGTTCAGAACTTGGTTGCGGAAGATGTGTTCACGCAATAGCTCGTAATACTTGCTGAGCTTCTTCGCCGCGGCAGGATCGCCCTCGGGAAGGTCCTTCTTGAGCTCATCCTTGATCATCTTAACGAGCGCATAACTGTCGAACTTAGGGTGCTTCTGTGTGTCTAGCGCGTCCTTGAGCCGCTCGCCCACCTTCGCAGTCATAGCTTTCAAATAGTCGTGGTCGACTTCGACTGCGTTCACGGTGCGCTTGGTCTTGCCCGCGCGGCTCACCAGATCTTCAATAGCGGCGCAGATCTTCTTGATCTCCTCATGCGCAAACTCAATGGCACCCACGACGTTCTCTTCGGACGTCTCTTTGGCGCCCGACTCGACCATCACAATGCCGTCCTTTGTGCCGACGACCATGATGTTCAGCGTGCTCTTCGCACGCTCGGCATACGTGGGATTCACGATATAGTGACCATCGATATAGCCGACACGTACCGCACCTACGGGGCCATGAAAGGGAATATCGCTCAACGCCAAAGCGCAGCTCGCGCCGTTGATGCCGAGAACGTCTGGATCGTTCTCCTTATCGGCGGAGTAGACGAACGCCACGACCTGCGTCTCGTTGCGAAAGGCTTCGGGAAATAGCGGACGGATGGGCCGATCAATCTGCCGGCTGGTTAAAACCTCTTTCTCGGATGGACGTCCTTCACGCTTGATGAAACCACCGGGAATGCGTCCCCCAGCATAGGTAAATTCGCGGTACTCGACCGTCAGGGGAAAAAAATCAATACCTTCCTTCGGGTCCGGCGAAGCAACCGCCGTTGCAAGAATCAAGTTGTCGCCACTCGAGGTCAGTGCGGCGCCGGAAGCCTGCTTGGCCATGCGCCCTGTCTCAAATCTAATCTGCTTGCCGCCGGCAAGCTCTACGATGACGTCCTGTTTCATGGTGCGTCCTCTTCTCTTTCTCTTCTGCTCGATCAACTATGGAATGATTGTGTGTGCGTCCGGCAGGCGCCGTGTTACGTCGAGGCACGTTAAAGGCGCAAATAAAATGCAGCCCCGACCAGGCACCTATAGCCTGCAATCGAAAGCTGCACGGGAGGGGAGATCTTGAACACGGAGACGCTGAGGCTGGGAAACGCCTGGCCCGAACTCGTGCATCCTGAAGCTATCGTTGTCCAGGTAGCCCTCTCCTTCATTAGCAGGGCACGGTCTAAAAGAACCTTGCTTTGAGAGTGCCGTTCTTTTAGAAGAGGCCATACCGGCTGCCATGATCGAACGATGTCTCCGGAGATGCTGGACCTACTTGCGAATTCCGAGCTTCGTGATCACTTCGCGATAACGATCGGTGTCGCACGTCTTCAGATAATCCAGAAGGCGGCGGCGCTTGCTGACGAGCATCAGTAAACCGCGGCGCGAACCATGATCCTTCTTGTGAGTCTTAAAATGTTCCGTCAACTCACCGATGCGCTCGCTCAAGATCGCGATCTGAACCTCTGGACTCCCAGTGTCCGAGTCGTGAGTGCGAAACTTTTGTATGACGTTTGTCTTCTTTGCGGATGCCAACACAGCAGTTGTTACTCCTGATTTCTCTAAATTACTCTTCGTCAATGTCTCACTAACGATAACACTGCTTCCAGAGCGGAGCAATTATCGCTGCGCTCAGGAAGCAGCACAGTCTGCAGTGGGTCAGGAACTGACGCGGCTTTGAGCAATCTATAATGAAGCCTTGTCTCGGAAGGACGTAGCTTCAAATACGCCGTTAGCTCTCCCAACTGCAAGGGGCTTTAACCCCTAAGTGATGGTTGCGTACCTGTTCAGAGCTTCCCTAGGCGATATGCGTCTTCAAAAATACGAGCGTCCGCTCGCGTGCGAGCTTTGCAGTCTCGGGATTGAAGCTGGCGCGAACATTGCAGTTGAAGCCATGTTCCGCCCCTTGATACGTATAAATCTCTACCTCAGGATGCGCGGAACGAACGGCCTCGATCTGTTCCGATCCAATGTGCGAATCCGCTGTGCCGATATGGATCATCACCGGGCAGCTCGGGTCTTCCTTTGCCACCTTCCCGATGCCACCAGGATAGTAGCAGACCGCGCAAGCCGGCTGAACCTGGACTGCCTCGCCACGAGTCGCCGTCAGCCAACTCATAAACCCGCCGTAGCAGAAGCCAACCACGCCGGCATCCTTGCCCTTGCCCGATGCCTTCGCCTCCTCAAAGGCCGCAGCGATGTCGAGTAGCGCAGTATCGGGATTTAGCTTCTGCATCAGGGCAACAGCCTTCTGCATGTCCTCGCCTTCATACCCCAACTCGACGCCGCTTTGTATTCGATCGAATAACGCGGGCGCCACCGCCAGGAAACCGTCCTTCGCAAAGTCGTCCGCAACGCTGCGAATGTGTGCATTCACGCCAAAGATCTCTTGGATTATGATCAACCCGCCTACAGGTGTGCCCTCGGGAGTCGCTACATACGCCTGCACTTCGTGCCCGTCCGTTGCCTTCAACATCTTGAAGCTGCCCATCAGGAGTCCTCCTCGCCGCGCCACATCGAAGCGGCTGTACGGCACAACTCTCCCATCCTATAGTCAGCGCGAGCGACCTGGTTGTATCGCGTTGTCACGTCATCAACAAGCCAGATGGACTATCAACATCCGGTCACTTGGCCCGGCCCACAGCATAGGTCTTCATCTCACCGACCCACCTCATAAACCGCAGCAACTGACGCGGCTCCGTGCACAGGAGATGCCAGAAATCGCGTAGTCGCACCGTGTGCGCCGGCTTTCCCGTATACGTCTCAAAACGCCACCGAAGATACGCGCTTCGCCACGGCCGCATACGGGAACCCCGTGTCGCGTTCCACAAAAACCGAAGCCCAGCCAGCATGCATCACCCCACCTCTAAAGTATATTCAGGAGGCTCGGCTCGCCCGCTCAGACAACCACGTTATTTGATGTAACCAAAGAGATTGGTCTGCTGATCCAGCCCGCTGATGACGCTGAGAAGAGCTTGATGCTGTGTCTCGTTTGCGCTCAGTTCCGTCGCCACGGAAAAAGGATCCGAAGTCACCAGGGATCGCTGTGCCACCGTCTCATTTGCCGCCTGCGTCTGCGCATAGCTGCTGCTGGACCCTAGCTTGTTCAAGGAGCTGTCGAGAATCGACCGCTGTGTGGAGACCTGTCCAAGCGCTGCCGTCAACACAGCTGTGCCAGCCGCAACGGTCGCACTGACCCCCGGTCCGGAAAAGTCGGCGATCAGCTGGTTTAAGGCAGTCAGAGCCCCACTCAAAATGCTCGATCCAGGCAAGCTTACCTGGATCGACTGCCCGGTTGGGGTCTCGATCGTCTGCACGTTTGCATCTCCTGCGTAGACCGTCGTCGCTGGGATAGTCGTCCTATCGATCGAAAAGGGCTTGGTCACTCCCTGGCTGCCGCTGAACAGGTAGGTGCCGGCATAACTTGTGTTCCCGAGCGACACGATCGAATCCCGCACTCCCGATAACTGCTGTTGCGTCGTACTCAGGTTGCTGGCAGTCAGCGTACCGTTGGTTCCGTGAACTGCCAGGCCGATCGCGGCAGTTAGCTGCGTCACTACCTCCGCCAGCGCAGAATCCGCGGTCTGCAATCAACTTGTCTCGCCCAAAGCAGTCTGCACGTACGTATCCTGCTGGGTAATAGCCGTATTCAGCAGCGAACTCTGCGCCACGGCGGTCGGGTCGTCCGAGAGCAAGCCGACACGCAAGCCGCTCGACATCTCGGCGCTCAGATGCGCCAGAGCGCTACTCGATTGATCGAGAGAGCTCGAAAGATTGACAACATAGTTCGGATCGACTCGCACGTAAACGCTCCTTGAAACAACCACCTTTCCTATCAAACATTCCTATGTCGATATGTACTCGATTGAGGAACTCCATGCACGCGAGCCACCCATACGTGTCTCGCATCCGCTTTCTCTAGTTCACCGCGCTTGCAGTACCCAAATTGATCGCATCCGCCATTAAGGCGTTGACGATTGAGAAGACCTTGGCCGCCGCTTGGTACGACCGTTGATACTGCGTCAAACTGGCTGCTTCCTGGTCGAGCGACACGCCCGAGATCGCGTCGCGCTGCGAGGTCAACTGCGTCAACGCCGCCTGCTGGACGGTGTTGTCCGAGATAGCCGATGCGACACTGTTTCCAAGCTGCGAGAGGATGGAGGCATAGAAGCCCGATGCGGTCTGACCATTTAGGGCGATGCCTCCTGAAAGTCGGGCGAGGGCAAGCGCGTTTCCGTTGCCGGTAGAACCCTCGCCTATTGAAGCGGCAGCAAGGCTCTTCGGATCAGTAGTCGCGAGCGTTATCGATCCCGCCGTTCCGGGCGCCGTTGCAGGAAGTAGAAAGAGCGCAGCCCCGGGATTTCCGTTTCCATCCAAACCGGCTTGATTCTGCGTATTCACCTGCGTTCCAATTGCGTACGCAAGGCTGTCGAGACTGCTCACGAGTGCAGGCAGCCGCTGATCCCGCGCCTCGAGCACGCCGCCCAAACTTCCGCCGGTGATACTCGCCGTCACATCCAATGCAGTCGGGCCGGCAAGTACGTGAGTCACGCCCGCTACCTGCTTGGGCTTTAGATCGTAGGCTTCTCCGCCACTCACCAGCACAGCGCCTCCGCGCGTCATCAATGTGATTCCGTTCTGCTCTGTCTTCACCTGATCGACACCAATCAGTGTGGACAGCTGCGCGATCGAAGCCTGACGCTGATCTTCAAGCGTGCCGGCATCGCTATTCGGACTGGCCGAAGCGATCTGGTGGTTCAAAGCCGCGATGTCTGCAGTCAGCGCGTTGATCTGTCCAACGATGCTGCCAACTTGACTGCTCAGCGAACTCGATTGGCTCGCAATCTGCATCGAAGCCGAATGGAACGCATTCGTAAAAGCCGTCGCTGCACTCAGGACGCCCTGCCGTGTCAATGGATCGGCAGGATTCGCCTCGAGCGTTGCGAAGGAACTGAAAAATGAGTCGATTGCCGAACCAAGCACTGTGGTAGCGGCAGAGGTCGTTGTGGCCGTCAGTCCGAAGGCCTCCTGCACCGCGGTCAGAGCCGAGCGGATCGTGCTGTTCTGAAAGACGACCTGAGTCTGCTGCTGCACCCGTTGTTCGAGGATCCGGTCCCGCACCGAAGTTGCACCGCTGCCGGTCGTGACACCCTGGCCATAGCTCTGACCGTCGATCGAAATTGAGTCGACGGCTCGAAAATTGACTATCTCGCGCGTGTACCCGACCGTGTTCTGGTTGGCGACATTGTTGCCAGTCGCATTCAGCGCGCTCTGGTTTGCTTGCAGCGCCGCGTTCGCGAGATTCATCAGGGAGGTCAGGGTGCCCATCAGATCATCTCCATCGTGGTATCTGGACGTGCGACAAACGATGTGTCGAGCGAACTCAGGCTCAGCACCGATCCGAGAACCTTCAGGTTTGCAGCCGTCATCGCAAGTAACTGCCCGAGAAGAGCGTGTTTGTCCAGGAGTTCCGGAAGCCGCTCACGGCCGCTCGCCAGATGAGCCGCCGTCAGCGTGCGAATGTTGACCTCGATCGCCTCCAGGCGTGCTACATCAAAGCATGTCAGCGCGGTCGCCGCCTCGTCGAGCTCACCAGACAGCGAATGCTCGTCCACGGGAAGCAGGAGTATGGCTGTCGGGAGTGTAGCTCTCGGAAGTATGATTTTTGGTGTCATGGCTATTTTATAAGCGATTGCAGCAGCTTGTCCGCAACCGCGGAAGACGCCACGTTGTAGGTGCCCGAGGCGATCGCCTGCTGCAGGCTTGTAACCTTCTCCGAACGAACATCCGATACCTGGAGCGCCTGCGAGAGCAATCGGCTCGCGGGGCTTAAACTCGTCTGATCGTTTGAGTCAATGGAGCTTCCCGCAGCGATGTTCGGGCCGCCTGCGGCAGCGGCGGCACGGATTTCAGGCTTTTGCACTTCGGAGCTCTGCTGCAAGAGAGAAGAGGCAATGTGTCCGATTCCATTTGAGTAGCTCATAAGGGATCTCCGTTCTACTTGGATCAATCGGCGCGCAGCGGAAAAACATTAATTTGAATCCACTTATTTTTCTTTAGGAACCTATCTAGAAGCGTCATCTCGACCGAAGCCGCGCAGCTTGACCGCGCGGCGCAGCGGAAAGACCTAGCACTGCACTGTTGTTCCTGCCCTTCGCTCGCAACAGGTCTTCGATTCCCGCAATTTCAGACAGGTTCTAAGAACCCTTTGCCTGCTCGATCGTCACCTTTGCCACAATCTGCCGTGCAATGCCGATGCCACCGCTCTTCGAGATCGCGCGCGCCATAGCCTCCGTTCCGAAGCTCCGCAACGTATCGCTTCCGCTATTTCCGGAGTCTTGGCCGTCGCCGGTTACTTCATCCTTTCCATTCTGCAGTCCCTTTAGCATCTCTTGCAGCATCATGCCCTCGAACTGTTGCGCCGCGTCGACCAGCTTCGCATGCTTCGCGGTACCCTGATCCGGCATGGCCGGTCGCGCACTTCCTAGAATAATGTTCATAGCACCTTGTTATCGCGTTCTTGAGAGAACCCCATCGCTCTCCCAGTTGAGACACCGTGATCGTTCTATAATTCAGCCGCTTTAGAGGACTTCAATCTCGGCTTCCAAGGCGCCGGCCGACTTCATCGCCTGCAGGATCGAGATCACATCGCGTGCCGTCGCCCCAATCTGCTGAAGGCTTCGCACCAGGTCATCCACCGTCGCCCCTTGCTTCAGCTCAATCCGATTTACCGGCTTGTCCTTCGCATCGATGCGTGTCTGCTGAATCACTTGCGTCGTTCCTGTACCGAAGCCGTTCGGCTGCGAGACCTGGAAATCACTGACGATGTTCACCGTTAAACCGCCGTGCAGAATCGATACCGGCTGCAGTACCACGGTCCCTCCAATTACCACGGTACCGGTCCGTTCGTTCACAATCACCTTGGCCCGCGGATAGAACGGTACTTCGATCGCCTCGACACGTCCCAGCAGCGCGGGAATCTCTTCGCCTCCCGACACGGTCAACGTGATCCTGCGGCTGTCTACCGTCTGTGCGGCGTTCCGGCCCAGTTCCTTGTTGATCGCCTGCGCCATGGCCTCGGCGCTCCGGAAGTCAGCATCGTTCAGAAGAAGCGAAAACTCGTTGCGGCCGAGAAGTTCGAGGGGAACCCCGCGCTCGACCATCGCACCTGCCGGAATGCGTGCTGTTGTAGGGAAATTGACCTGCTTTACGCTGCCGTTTGCACTGACCGAATAGCCGCCCACCAGGAGCGGGCCCTGTGCCTGGGCGTAGATCTTTCCATCCGGTCCATAAAGCGGTGTCATCAGGAGCAGGCCGCCCTCGATACTCTGCGCATCTCCCGCTGACGACACCGTCACATCGAGCTTTGTGCCCGGCCTGGCAAACGGGGGCAGCGTAGCCGAGATAAAAACCGCGGCGAGATTCTGCACACGGATAGCCGCTGCCGGTACGCTCACGCCCATGCGCAGAAGGGTCGCGGCCAAGGTCTGAATTGGAAATACGGTCTGCTGACTATCGCCGGTTCCATGCAGACCCACCACGATCCCGTAGCCGACCAGCTGGTTATCACGGATGCCCTCGATCGAAGCAATATCCTTGATCCGCGCCTCCCGCGGGGTACCGCCCACGGTGTCCGCGCCGAGCGCCGATTCCGGCAATAAATACAACATCGCCAGCATGCCGAGCAGCAGCAAAGCGCTCATCGCCAGTCTAGATTTCCTCAGTCCCGATCTCCCCTCAAACCTGCCCGCCATCATCGCGTGTCTCATGCCTGTCCCCTAAAAAATTATGATTTTTTCTAATAGCCGCACCAGCGCATTCTGCCGCCGCGTGTAGTCGTTAATAATTCCCTTCCCGCGAACCTCCAGCTCGAGGCTTGAGATCGCCGTCGACAGCACCTGATTCTGCTGCGAGATGTCCTCCGGCCGAACGAGTCCGCGTAAGACGATCGTTTGCGTCTGCTGCGAAAACTCCACCTGACGGGCAGCCTCGATCACCAATGTTCCGTTCGACAGAACCTCGATCACCTGGCCTCCGAGCACGGTTGCTAGACTTGAGTTCGTGGCGCTCTGGCCCTGCGCATTCAGGCCCTGGTTCGAGGTCTGCCCGACTATACTCTGGAGCGCGTTGCTTGCCTTGAGCAGACCGAAGAGACTGGTCACCTGTGAGCTTGCGTTCGATGCCCGCGAGTTCTTGACCTGACCTGCAGTCGAAGCGGCAAGATTCTCTGAGACCACAACGGAGATCAGATCGTTCGGCCGCATCGCCCGCACATCCGTGTTCATGCGCGTCAGCCGGCCGTTGTCGGTCCAGAGAGACCCTGGCGACGGCTGGGCGTTCGAACTCTCCATCCGCACTCGAGCCAGATAAGCACCCAGCGAACTCGAAGCGATCGTTGGTTTCGGAGTCAACAGCCTTTGTGTCAGCGAGAGTCGCGCCTCCGGCTGGATCGCGGTTGGAGCTACGGTCTGCGCACTAAGCGAGCTCGCCGCCACCAGTAGGTACAGCACCAGCACGGTCCCCAGCGCGAATATCCAGAAGTCTTTTTTCTCGATGTCTCTATCCCTGATTCCGGGATCGTTTTCCTGCGCCTGCTCGTTCATGGCTCCATCTCCACATCCGCCGGGCCGCGGACCACGCCAGCGAGGTACTGCGGCGGGCTAGTCTGTCCGTCGGAGTTCTTCGGCGCAACCAGCCGCAAGCGCACACGCGAGCCGATCGCGCCATTCTCCTCCGATGTCGCAATCAGTTCAATGTGCGAATAGCTCTCGATCTTCCACAAGCGGACCAGCTCACCCGCGTGCACGATCGGCATGGCAGCCTGCCACCTCGTCTGCAGCGTCCCCAGATGTCTCGACGTCTCGAGAGGCGGCACGGAGAGAGGAGGAGCGACCGGCAAGTCCGTCAATACAGTAAACGAAGGCCGCTCCCGATGATCGCAGCTTTCGATCACAGCCCACGCACGCCTGAGCACCGGATCCCAGCGCACAGCTTCGACGCGGAAGCCGTGGAGTTCCGCGAGAGGAGTTCCAACACTGCCCTTTGCAGCCACCAGGGCTGCAGCCGGTGTGCTCGCGCAGACACCTGCAGCAGCTGCCATGTGTATCGGCGGAGAGGCCAGCAAACCCAGCGCAGCGACTCGAAGTATCCAGCGATCTCGCTTCATCACGCCTCCTAGCGAATCAGTCCGTTGATCTGCGAGTACATGTCGTCGGCTGTCTTGATGACCTTTGAGTTGCTCTCATAGGCACGCTGCGCCAGAATCATCTGTACAAATTCGCCCACTACATCCACGTTTGAGTTCTCAAGGTAGCCTTCCTGCAGCGTTCCCATACCGCTGTTGCCGCCCGGAACATCCGTGATCGCGTTGCCGGACGAAGCGGTCTGTTGAAACAGATTCCCACCCATCGAACTGAGGCCGCCGGGATTCGCAAAGGTCGCAAGCTGAATCGTCCCCAGCTGCGCGCCGTTCGTCTGTCCAGGAATCGTTGCTGAGACCACACCGTATTGCGAGATCGTGACCGCAGTCGCATTCGACGGAATAGTCAGATTAGGCAGCAACAGGTCGCCGTTCGCTGTCACCAGCGTTCCTTGATTGTTCAGGTGGAAGCTCCCGTCGCGGGTATAGGCAATCGTTCCATCCGGCCGCGACACCTGGAAGAAGCCCGCACCCTGGATCGCGAGATCGAGCGGGTTCGACGTCTTGTTGAAGTCGCCCTGGGTCATGATCACCTCGCTCGCCGCCGTCCGTGTTCCCAGCCCGATCTGCAGCCCCGCCGAGACCGTCGACTGGCTCTGCGCCGATCCAGGCGTGATCAGATTCTGGTAGATCATGTCCTGAAACTGCAGCCGTCGCTGGCGAAATCCTGTCGTCGCCGAGTTCGCGAGGTTGTTGGCCACCGTATCCAGGTTGGCCTGCTGTGCACTCATTCCACTTGCCGCCGTGTATAACGCTCGAATCATCGCCGTCTCCTCTGTCAACCGAACAAATCAAACTTTTACCGCAATCTTCTACACCCGCGGCAACTCCTCCGCCGCCGTCTTGTCCAGATCGTTGTTGAATGCGCTCAATGCCTTCTGCATCATCTCCGCCTGCCGCTGCACAAGGATCAGCTGCATCGACCCATGCACGGCATCAAGATTCGCGCCCTCGAGCGCACCCTGCTGCACGGTCGCGGTTGCCGCTATTGGTAGCTCGCCCGCAGAAGCCGTAAAGCGATTCGTTCCCTCGGGAATCAAGGAAGCGTTGTTCGCGAAGTCGAAGATTCCGACCTGACCGGCGATACTGCTTCCGCCAGGCGTCGCGACCGAAATCGTTCCATCGGCCGAGATCTGCACCGCTCCGGAAGGGATCGTGATCGGCTGCTGCTTGCCATCAAGCACCGGCTCGCCCTGCCCGGTCTGCAACACGCCGGCCGAAGATCGCGTAAAGGAGCCATCGCGTGTATAGCGCACACCCTGTGCTGTCTGAAGCGCAAAGAAGCCGCCTCCGTTCAGCGCAAGATCCAGGGGGTTTCCTGTAGACGCAATCTGGCCTTGGCCCATATCCAGCCTGTTGCCCCCAAGTATGCCGAAACCATTCACCGCCGAGCCGACCTGCGAGCCGGGCTGCTGCGTCAGCCTATCCGTCAGAACGCTGCGAAAAAAATCCCGCTCTGCACGGAAGCCGTTGGTTCCGGCGTTCGCCAGGTTGTTCGCCGCCGTGTCGAGCGCCTGCGTCCGTGCCAGGAGCCCCGAATACACTGCATAGATGCCGCTGTCCATGCACGTGCCAATGCAGATAAAGGGCCGAAATCTTCGAGCGGCGGGTTAGAGAGTTATAAGACTTCTTGCATCTGCCTCCGTGACCCAAAGCAACAACCCCTCCAGCGTGGAGGGGTTGCGGGCCAAACAAATCTTTCTAAACCTAGTGAACGACCGACTGAAACAACGGCGAACTCAGCAGGCTGGCGAACTGGCTGTCCGAAGAACTGTAGTCAACCGATAGAACGCCCGCATTCGAATCGATCGACGTCTGATCGAGCGCCGTTTTTTCGAGCGGCGATCCCGTGCTCTTCCTCAGCAGGGCCGCACCTTTCATTAGCGTGGCGACAGTCGCGGCAGTCACCGTGTCGGACATCACCACCGCCATCTCGAACCGAACGCCATTCTGGAAATCCATCGTGTAGCGTGAACTCTTGAAGCGATTCTTGATAGTATCGTAGTCGGCAAGTTGAGCCGCCTCGCCCAGCGCGCTCTTCATCATCGTCTGTGTGCCCCTCTGGTCCAGCAGGCTCCACACCGCGCGCGTGTCGACCAGTCCCATCTCACTCACCATATCGGTGTCCGACAGAAAATTGGTCGTCATGCCGTCTCGGGCGTCAAGCGCCGCGTGCACCGCATCGCGGTCGCCAAAGACCATGGTCGTCTGGTTCAGGAAAGCCACCATGTTCCCCGAAGCCAGCGGGTAAATATTGTTATTACGGAGGATGACAGGCTTGATCTTATTCTTCGCAAAATTCGCGAGGATCGCGCGAGTCTGAAACTGACCCTGTGCGATGCCGACCGTTCGTGTCCCGTCGCCTGCGTGAAATGCGGCGAATGCCAAGACGTCGGCATCTTGATCCACCTTTAAACCGGAGCTCTTCAACGTAGTCTCGAGCCGCTTCAGCTCCGGCGGTAAAACCCGATCCTTCAAGGTCATCGCTGCGGGTGAGTTCTGCATGGCGCGATAGTCAACCACAATCAGCTGCTGCACGTCATGGGGAATAGCCGATTTGCCGTCGGTGCTCAACTGCGCCGCAGGGGCAGCAGAAGAAACAAGCGCAGTCATTGCGACAAGCGAAACAATCAGATTCTGCCGGGTAAGGATACGCAAAGGGAACTCCGTGAACCATCTACTTCTTTGTAATCTTTTGCTCTTAGCTAGTGCCTATTGTTCCGTGAAAGTGGGTAAGAAGCAAGTGACGTAGCTGCATCTTGGACGGTTACCAAGGTAGAAGGTTGGTTTTCGCCCTCGTTCTGATAAGGACAATGCCGTCCCGCCAGGAATGGATGCAGTCGCTCCTTTAGCAACTCCCTGCCCAAATCCACCTACTGGCGTCCGCAGGAGACATCCTGACCGCAGACTCTGCGCGTCAGCTTGGCCAGGCCATCGGCTGATACAACTTTTGCTCAAGCACCTTGTCTACCACCTGGAACCCGGGAATCTCCCGCACCCAGGCTGCGCCCGGGTCGAAGGCGTCCTTCGGAATAAGGCCGATCAGCTCGCCCTCCGCTGTGTGAACTCCATGCTTGCGGGCAAGGACCTGAACTTTCTCATGCACCAGGTGCATCGGCATGCGACGATAATCGGTTATGTTCATCGCTACCTGCGCTCGCCCATCGCACAGCACACCAATTGCTTTAACGCCATGCAGACCGCCACTGGCAGCGCGGATCTCGCGGGCAATCGCCCGCGCGGCGGCAATATCGGGTTGCTCCAGATAAACGTTATAGGCGATGAGAAAACTGCGCGCGCCTACCGCACTTGCTCCCGCCGTCGCATGCAACTCCGGACCACCAACATCCGGACGCCGTGCGGTGTCCCTTAGCGAAGCCTCGCGAAGCCCCTCAAACTCCCCACGGCGCACCTCTTCCAGCAGAACTCGGTCAGGGCGGGCCGCCGCCGCACCGTAGAAATATACGGGTACCCCATACCGTCTCCATATCTGGAGCCCAGCCTGCCGCGCTAGCATGGCACACTCCGCGAGCGAGAGCCCGCTGACCGGCACAAATGGAATCACATCGGCCGCTCCAATCCGTGGGTGTGCGCCATTCTGTCGCGTCAGGTCGATCAGCTTTACTGCCATGCCGACCGCCTGGACCGCCGCCTCTACGACCGCGCTGGGAGGTCCCGCCAATGTCACGACCGAGCGATTATGGGCAGCATCGAGCGACCAGTCCAGAAGATGAACATGCTCCACCTGCATCGACCGGACAATACGGGTAACGACGTCGCTGTCCACTCCTTCAGAGAAGTTGGGAACACATTCGATAATCGCATCAGAGTTCATACAGGTACCACACCGCGGACCGACGGCAGCAAACGAACCGCACCGCGCCCAAGGGTGGACGATACGCTACTTCCACCATGTATAGCCAAGGGAGAATTGGACACTGGCGTTTACGCCGGGGTTTCTGTCGCCCAGCGACGAGCTCGAGATATGGACGGCGTTCGCGCCGAAGTCGATCGAGCGGCGCGGCTTGATGAAGTAGTGAAGGCCGATCCCACCTTGCGGCGTAAAGTTCCACACACTGGAGTCTGAATTCGGGCCGTCATTGCCAAGATTCAGCGTCGGCGATCCAAACGCGGGATATTTATGGTTGGTCCAGAGCAGCCCACCAGCACCCTGCGCCCAGAACGACATGCGCCGCGTTCCAGCGAAGTTCCAGCGCAGAATGATCGGGGTTACGGATACCCCGGTAAACGTTCCGCCTACGGTATAGAGCGGAGTGCATTTCACTATGCTTGGAACAGGACCGGCGACACAATTTGCCCGCTGGAACTTCGGCGTATACGACTGCCAGAACGGAAACGCCTCGGCAGCATATTCGAAGTTGCCGCGCAGCCGCCCCGGACCGAAGTTCCTGGTGAGTATCTTGCCGGCATGGACGCCCGCCATCAGAAAATGAAAGCCGTCGCGGTTCCCCGTAATCCCTAGACCTCCCTGGACAATTCCTCCTACCTCGAGCGGAAGGCGCGCGGTAGCCACATCGCTATGAAATGGATTGGATTCGACCTGCGCGGCAGCAATGCCTGGGAGCAACATCGCAAGAAGCGAAAGTGCAATTGCCCTTACCCGGTGAAGAGCACTACCTCGTTGCTTCTTGATCAAAACGACTCCGATTCAGCAATACTGTTCGGTCCCTAAAGAAGAACCATAATCTAACCAAAATTGGTGCACCCTGCTTTGAAGGGGCGCAGCTTCAGCCGCGCATACAGGTCAGATACACGGGGCTGCAGCCCAGTAGGGGAATTCTTCAGCGATCCTGCTCCGCTCGCTTGACCTGACTAAACCATCATCTCGACCGAAGCCGCGCAATCTTCTCGCTCTTTGAAGGTTTAGAGCCTTCATTCCGTTGTTTGCCTTAATACTTAGCCTTGCCGTTCAGGAATGCCGGCCAGTCTGTCGAACCTTCCCTAGTGGCCGGCGGCTGCCATGGCAGCTTCGTCCATGTCGAAGTTGGAGTAGACATGCTGAGCGTCGTCAAGATCCTCAAGGACCTCGAGGAGACGAATCATCTGGTTCGCCGGTGCGCCCTCGAGCTTCGTATAAGTCGAGGAGATCATCGTCACCTCCGCGTGCTCCGGTGTGATCTTCGCACCCTTTAAGGCGTTGGTGACTGCCTCGAAATCGTGTGGCGCGCAAAGCACCTCCCAGCTGTCGCCCTCTTCCGAGAGGTCCTCAGCTCCGGCATCGAGCACGACCTCCGTCAGCTTCTCCTCGGATGCTGCCGACTTCGATACAACGAGAACACCCTTCTTCGAGAACATCCACGACACCGAATTCGATTCCCCCAGATTTCCGCCGTTTTTCGAAAAGGCATGGCGAATTTCGCTGACCGCGCGATTCTTGTTGTCAGTCAGTACATCCACAATGACCGCGACCCCGCCAGGACCATAACCTTCGTACGTAATCTCCTCGTAGTTCACGCCCTCCAGTTCCCCCGTGCCACGCTGGATCGCACGCTTGATGTTATCGGCCGGCATGTTTTCGGTCTTCGCCGCGACGATCGCCGTGCGCAGCCGGGGATTGCCGTCAGGATCTCCGCCGCCGCCCTTGGCCGCAATCGTGATCTCCTTGATGAGCCGGGTAAAGATCTTGCCGCGCTTGGCGTCGGTCGCGCCCTTTTTATGCTTGATTGTTGCCCATTTTGAGTGGCCGGACATGGTGTTCCCTCAGCAATAATCGAATCAATCTCGTACGCGGACGCCTGCTTTCGCGGCCCCCAATCCAGAGAGTTTAGCATGGCGCGATTGGGCAGTTCTTCAGAGGTCAAACAAGCGGACAACCAGCAGAAAGCAACGATTCAGGTCGCCAGTAACAATTTCCAGTTAATCGTCGACTCCTCCCGATGTCCCACGACGTCTTCCGCATACATCTGAGGGAAAATTACAGTCGCACCAGACAGGAGAATATTCAGCATGAACCTCGAAACAATCGGTAAAGCTGGCTCTCGCACGTCACTGCATCTCTCTCTCTTTTGCGCCGCCGCCCTGCTGACCATCGGGCTCGCCGGTTGCAAATCACCCAGGTCCGGATCAACGCAACCCGTCGCTCTGAACGGCGCGGGAAGCACCTTCGTCTATCCTGTTATGTCTCGCTGGACCGACGCCTACATCCACGCTCATCCCGGCACCCAGATCAACTATCAGTCCATCGGCTCCGGCGGAGGCATTCAGCAGGTCAAGTCCGGCACGGTGGACTTCGGTGCGACCGATAACCCGCTCAGCGATGCGCAACTCGCGGGCATGAAGCCGGTCATCCAAATTCCTGAGAGCGCCGGCCCCGTCTGCGTCACGTACAATCTCGCGAACCTCAAGCAACCCGTACAGCTCTCGGCCGAGGCCCTCACCGGCATGTTTCTTGGGACGATCACCACCTGGCAGGATCCACTCATTAAGCGGGATAACCCCGGCGTGACGCTTCCGAACGCGAAGGTTGTCATCGCGCACCGCACCGACGGCAGCGGTACCACGAACGCCTTCACCACCTATCTCTCTGCGGTAAGCCCCGCGTGGAAGCAGAAGATCGGCGCGGGCAACGCCATCCAGTGGCCCGTCGGGATCGGCGGCAAAGGCAGCGAAGGCGTCACGGAACAGGTCCGGCAATCCCCCGGCGCGATCGGCTATGTGGAGTTGACCTACGCCAATCAGAATAAGCTGCCCGTCGCCCGCATCAAGAATCTCGCAGGCAAATACATTGCCCCCAGCACCGCCAGCACTACCGCCGCCATCGCCGGATACAGCGATCAACTCAGCAGCGATCCGCGCACCCCTATCGTTAATCCGCCTGCATCCGCGCCAGATGCGTACCCAATTGCCACGCTTACCTTTCTGGTCATCCCCAAGGACGACCCTGACCAAGCCAAGCGCCTCGCTCTCCGAAACTTCGTCCAGTACATCATCACCGACGGCCAGGCCATCGCCGGAACCCTCGACTACGCTCCACTCCCTGACGGCGTAAAGCAGTACGATCAGCAGACTCTCCGGCAACTCACCTCATCCGGACAGCCTTTGCAGTAAACGAAGTCGCTGTTGTTTTTTGAAGGGCGCGATTTCAGTCCCGCCCTAAGCAAGGTACGACAACGCTGCTCAGTCGTTAAGGAAATGCTGGCCGTCAACTCAAAACAGCCTTACCGCAATATCTCGGGCGCTAGCAGATCCTTTATGGTCTCGCGACGCCGAATCAATTGGGCCAGCTTACCTTCGACCAGCACCTCGGCCGGCCGGAAGCGGGTGTTGTAATTGGAACTGAGGCTCATACCGTATGCCCCTGCATCAAGCAGCAGGACGTGATCGCCCGGCTTCACCCGTGGCATCGCTCGATCCCGCGCAAAGAAATCTCCCGACTCGCAGACCGGCCCTACGACATCCACCACCTCGTTATCTGCCGAGGCAGACCGCGCCTGCCGGACTGGCAAAATCTCATGGTGCGCCTGGTAGAGCGCCGGCCGGATCAGGTCGTTCATCCCCGCATCCGTGATCACAAACGTCTTCGCGCCATTTCGCTTCACATACAGCACCTGCGTTAGCAGAGCTCCGGCCTGCGCGACGATGAAGCGTCCAGGCTCGAGCAGAAGGTGCAGGTCGAGCCCCGCATGCTGCAACGCTGCCGCATAGCTCTTCACCTGGCCTGCAGGATCGAACACGGCACCGCCATACTCGACGCCCAGACCACCGCCTGCATCGACGTAGCGAATGTCCAGGCCGTCCTTTTTCAATTCGCCGATCAAGGCAAGCACCCGCGAAAGTGCCGCCGCAAATGGCTCGACGGAGCGAATCTGCGAACCGATATGAACGCTGACACCCGCCGGATCGAGCCACGCACTCCGGGCTGCTTTGCGATAAATCGCACGCGCCAGCTTGATGTCGATGCCGAACTTGTGCTCCCGCAGCCCGGTCGAGATGTAGGGGTGCGTCTCCGCGAAGACATCCGGATTGACGCGCAGGGCGAAGCGCGCACGCCTGCCCTGCAGCTTCGCGCGATCCGCCAGCAGTGAGAGCTCTCGCTCGCTCTCCACGTTGAAGATGAGGATATCCGCCTGCAACGCGGCATCGATCTCCCACATCTGCTTGCCCACCCCGGAAAAGACAATCCGCTTCAACGCCGGTCTGCTTACCCGCCGGACCCGCTCCAGTTCGCCGCCGGAAACGATATCGAAGCCTGCACCGCATTCCGCGAGCAAGCCGAGGATGGCCAGCGAGGAGTTCGCCTTAACGGAGTAACACACCGTATGCGACCGTCCCGCAAAGGCCTCCGCGAACAGGTAGAGGCGATGCGCAATCTGCTCGGCCGAGTAGACATACAGTGGAGTTCCGTACTCCTCCGCAAGCGCCAGAAGCTTTACACCGTCGCAGTACAAGCGGCGGTTGCGATAGTGAAAGGGGCGGTGCGGAAGATTCAAGTCGACGAACTCTCTGACGTGAAGGGAGCGGGGGCGGAAGATGGAGGAGGCGGATCGAATGGCCGGGGCAGCGCATACTGGCCCTCAGGGATAATAATCCACGCAGCGATGTACGCGAACAGAGCAACGCCGGTGAACAGGGTCACCACGACAGTCAGAATGCGCACAAGGTTGAGATCCCAGCCGTAGTGCTCGGCAAAGCCGGCACAGACACCCGCAATCATCCGCGAAGCCCGCGAACGAACCAGTTGCCCGGAGGTCCGGAACGCCATGCCACCGGCAGGTGGAGGGACGGTCGAAGCGCTATTCCGGACAGCGCCGCAGGACGGACAAAAGCGTGCCGCTGGTTCAAGTGACTTTCCGCAATTCGAACAGAACATGGCAAACTCCTGAAACTTACGAAGCATTTCATTTTTACATACGCGACCGGTGCCGTGAAGGTTCCATCCGCTCCTGCCTTGCTCGTAATCGTCTGATATCGCCGCACCTAACTCACCGTCCCTGGTACGGAAGCTTCAAATAGCGCCGCGCCGTCTCCGCCTGGGACTGATCGCCAACCCCGGCGGCCGCAAGCTGATAGTGCCGCACAGCGCCTCCGCGATCATGCAGCAGGTCCAGCATCTGACCCGCGTTCAGATCCGCTCGCTTGCGCAGCCAGTCGCTGCAGTTCGGCTGCTCGGAAGCCTCAAGATAATGCTTCGCTGCACTCTCGATATCGCCCTGCCCACGCTCCGTATCCGCCAGCCCGAACCAGGCCATCTGCAGCCGGGCATCGACGAAATATCCAGGCCGCCGCGCATCGGAGAGCACTGCCCGGTACGCCGCGATTGCTGCAGGCCCGTTCCCTTGATCCTTAGTCAGGTTGGCCTCCTCCAAGCGAAAGAGGTAGTCATGCGGAAACTCCTGCGCCAGCCCATGCTGCACCGTTAGCGCATCCGCATAACGCCCCTCATGCCGCAGAAACAGCGACAGTGCGGTACGCGCTTCCACCCGGGTCACCATGCCGCCTGCCGCCGCCTCGCGCAGCAACTCCAGCCCCTTCTCCTTGCTCCCGCCAACGCCGGTGATGCCGATCATAAGGCGCAGAAGTCGCGGCAGACTCGCCACTGCGAACTGTTGGATCCCTACCGCCATCTTCGCGTCCTGGTAGTCCGGATCAAGCCTGAGCACCTGCTCACTGTCGTTCCGTGCAGCAAGACCCTGCCGTGCGGCGGCAACGTAGCTGTGATCAACCAGCGTGAGAAACGTCGCGTGCATCCCCCGGGCATAGCCACGCGCAAACCAAGCGTTCTTATCACTGGCATTCGAACGAATCTGCTGGTCGCACAACCCAATCGCCGCGTCGGTAACAGACTCGATCCGTTGCCGCGTCGCGTCCGGAACGGAGACGCTGCGCTTTGAGGTCAGGAACGAGTCGTGTGCATAGTAGGTCGTATCAAGAAGGTCCTGATGATATAGCTCGTGAAAGACCAGCGTCATCAGGATGTAGTCTAAGGCAATCGCACTCTGCGCATGCGCCCGCTGCACTGTCTCGAAGAGATGCAGCGCCTGATCGTAATCCATGTTGTAGAAAAGGACATGCGCATCGCGAACATCCTTTTCGAAGTTGATCGGATCCGTGTGCTGTGCCAGATCGGGCGCCCCAGGGCCTGTCGGTAACATCCCCTGGGGCGGTCTGGTAGACTTCGGCAGCGCAGGAACGACACGCGCAGACATCGTCAACGCGAACACCAGCCCCACCAGCAGGCGTCGCATTAGGAAATGGAGCGATAGCAAGTCTGCCACCCGTGGAAACCGCATATCCAGCTTAGGACGGATCATGCAAAGGCAGGACTCGCGAATCGTAATTATTTTATCCTCACGAAATACCCTGTTTCCGCGCCACACGTACACTATACCCGGCGGCCATCGCCAGCCAATCGGGCGTCGAGGTATGGTCGTCCACAACGTACGCACTTGACCTGGTTTCGATGACTAGACTTCAGTTGCTCAAATTGCTGGTAAGTCAGGCCCGCGCCAACGGCTTTGAGTTTCGGCGTTGGTACAGCGGCAATCTTGGTCTTCCCTGGCAAAGCGCGACCGAGGCGGTCAATACGCTTGCTGAAAATCGTCGGTACTATGCATTGCTCTTTTCGCACGAGTTTGCGACCAGCTTCTGGAAGGCGGGCAACCGCATCACGTTCCAGGTTCCGGCGCAGACCTTCACGCGCAAGATGGCGGACGGCAGCATCGGCGTCGTCAAACGAAAAGGCTTCATTCGGCGGAGCGCACGCGACAATGCCTGGCTCTATCACCTACGCGAGATGGCTGCAGCCGATGACCCGCTCCGCTACATGCGTCGCTATCTCCGTGTCCTTGAAGATGTCGCTCCGGAGGAGAGACACACTCCCGACTTCGACCCCGAAGCCGAGTAGAGACACCGTCTCAGGCTTTCGCGCCAAAGCGGATCGCTTGAATCTGCCTAAGATGATGTCGGCCATGAACCAGTTGAAAGCGCCTCCACTGCGCGACGTCTAACGGTCCGAGTACCTGGTGGCTGATCGACCGCCGGCGTCCGAACACCCGCTCCGCTTCCACCGCCAATTTATCGAGACGCGTCAGGAGTTCCTTGGTCGCTTCCGTGAGCGCCGCCCCCGAGAGGCTTCGAGGAGAGACTGACGGCATTACCCCGGCAGGCGATTTTCTGCCTCTCGGAAAGTAACCGACGTTCAGGACGGTAAATTGGCCAGCCCGCTGCCGGATACTCGGCCGCGCCCTGGTCGGCGTGCCCTTCGCGAGGCGCGTCTCAAAAACACTGCACGTGGACGTATAGGTGAGCAGCAGATGTTCGATGATCTGCTGAATGCTCCACCGTGCAGGGTTCGCTGCGGGCCGAAGCTGCGTCGCCGTGGCGTCGAGGCCGCTGAGAGAATCGTCTATCTCTTGCTGAAGCTGTACGAACGCGTAATGCATAGCTGGATTGCAAGCTTATCCCGGCCGCCAGCGTTCGTCACGCACCAGTACTCAGGGCGTTGCGCGAACAGGGACGCAGGGCGAAAGGTCACGCCATAGCTTCACAACGAATGGACTTGAGCTACTGAGGAATTTCCTTCGAGGCAAAAGACCAATCAGACTTCCCTACTGCAATCCAGACAGCGCCTTCTGTGCGATCGAAGTATGATCCCCCGCGGGGTCGAGCTTGAGGTACAGGTTGTACTCTGCGATCGCTTCGTCTTTTTTCCGCAGCTTCTCAGCAGCCTGGGCGAGCGCGAAGTGGCTCTCCGGATCGCTCGGCATTACGGTCACTGCGTCTCTGCTCCGAAGATAGGCCGCTTCGAAGTTTCCGTGCCCGCTGTAGAAGTTCGCGACGTTCAGGTCTTCGGTAACCCGTTCGTCCGCCGACTGCGCCGAGACTTTGGGCAGCGGTCTCCTACCCCTGTTTGCACTCTTTGTGGCGCTCCCATCATCGGGAATCCCTGCAGTGTCGCGATCGCTGCTGGGTGCCGGTGCCGCATTGGTTTTCGAACTACTGCCGCTCGAACTGCTGCTGCTTGAACTGCTGCTGTCGCCCGCGGAATCCGGTTTGGATGTCAGCGCGTTCCCACCAACCCCAGGCGAACCCGAATCAGTCCCAGGCGAATCCGGCACATAGCGAGGCGTGTCACCCTCTGGCGCCGCATCGGGAGACTTGCTTGTCTCTCCCGGATAGGGGAACTGGTCAGCCGGTCGGCCCGCCGCCGGAGTCGCAGGGCTTGCGGCAGGAGCAGGTGTACTCCCCGGATATGGAAATTTGTCAGCAGCGGATGATGTACCGCTCGGTTTGGCCGCACCAGCACCAGCAGCACTGGACCCGGCCTCGCCGGGAAAGGGAAACCGCTGCGCGGGCGACGGCTTCGCATCTCCAGTGCCGGCAGCATCAGGGGCGGCAGCGTCGGGCTTCGCAGCGGAAGAAGGCGGCGGACACACCAAAGGCTTTGCCTTAGGATTCGGCGTCACTGGAAACTTCGGATTCTGTTTTACTGCGCACGGATCCACCTTCAGCGGAGGCGGTGGTGGCTCGTATCGTTGCGCCACGCACACTCTGGAACCAGGTCCCGCAAGCATGAAACCGGCTCCCGCAAGCGCAGCAGCCGTGAGTAGCGCCGCAGCTGTCGATAGCCCCGCAACCATGGGCACCGTGCGTAGATGGAAGCGCTGTACCATCTTTATCATTTTACTTTACTCGTCTCATCGTGACTCGCCGTCTCCATTTCGCAGCCCGCACAGCAGACCCGGAGATCTGCCGGAAAGGCTGCCGCGCGATTTGAGCAATTGGATTCCTGTCGGTTTGAGTTTCATCTCTGTCGGTTTGATTGATATAGTCGGCTCCAGAGCCCAATCCCTCGAAGCGTGCCAACCGACCTATGCTGCCAAGCCTCATTATTCGATCCTCCTCCATCCATGCCGCCGGATGCTATACAACCCGCGCCATCAGGAAAGGCGCGCGCGTGTGTGAGTATGACGGTCCGCGCATGACAAAGGCAGTCGCCGATGAGCGCTACGCCGATCGCTTCGTCACCTATCTCTTCGGATATGGAGACAAGAACATGGTCATTGACGGCTTCGGCACCCCGATGTTCATCAACCACTCCTGTAACCCGAACTGCGAGACCGAAGATGACAACGACCACATCTACGTAACCGCCCTGCGGGACATCGCCGCCGGCGAGGAGCTCACCTACGAGTACAACCTCTACGACTCCGACGACGAACAAGGCGACTGCCACTGCGGAGCTCCCCAGTGCCGCGGCAACATGTTTTCCGATCTCGAACTAGCCCGCCGCACCACAATCGCGAGAAAGGCCGCTCGCAAGTCCGGAAGTAAAAGGGGAGCCGCATAACGATCGACATCTCGTCGTCCGCAGCACGAACAATTGGGCCGTTCCCTGTCACATCTCAATCTGATCGGCGTCGCGATAGATCGCTCAAGGCCAGGCAGGTTGAGTTACTCCCGTTGCCGCCCTAAGCCATAGGCGCAGCGGAAGTAGAATAGGACAGAGCGTCTCCCTCATGGCCTACCAGGTTCTAGCCCGCAAGTACCGCCCCCAGCGCTTCGCCGACGTCGCCGGCCAGGACCACGTCACCGTCACCCTGATGAACGCGCTGACCCAGAACCGCATCGCCCACGGCTACATCTTCTCCGGCCACCGCGGCATCGGCAAGACCACCATCGCCCGCATCCTCGCCATGGCGCTCAACTGCCGCAACCCCATCGGCTCCCCCCAGCGCCCCACCGCCGAGCCCTGCGAGATCTGCGAGTCCTGCACCGAGATCAAGGCCGGCAACGCCGTCGACGTCATCGAGATCGACGCCGCCACCAACCGTGGCATCGACGAGATCCGCGAACTCCGCGACGCCGCCCGCTATCGCCCAGCCCGCGACAAGTACAAGATCTACATCCTGGACGAAGCTCACCAGATCACCGATGCAGCCTTCAACGCGCTTCTCAAGACCCTCGAAGAGCCACCCGACCACATCGTCTTCATGATGGCCACCACCCAACCCGAGGACATCCCCCAGACCGTCCGCTCGCGCTGCCAGCACTTCAGCTTTCATGCCGTCAAACTCATCGACATCCTCTCCGAACTCCGCGGCATCGCGGCGAAAGAGCGTATTGACGCCGATGATGCAGCCCTTGGTCTGCTGGCCGAAGCTGGCGACGGCTCCATGCGCGACGCCCTCTCCATCATGGACCAGGCCATCGCAAGCGCCCCCGTCCATGACGGTAAAGCAGTCTTGGACGCCTCCCAGATCCGCGAGCTCATGGGCACCGTCCCCAACGCCATCTTCGAGCGCATCCTCGAGGCCGTCGATGCCAATCGCTCCGCCGAAGTCATGACCGTCGCCAACCAGCTCCTCGACGCCGGCAACTCGCCCGCGCAACTCGCCCGCCAGTGCTGCCACTACCTCCGCAACACACTTATCGCCAAGATCGCGAACATCGGCACCGACGGCTTGGCCACTGAGGCCTCCGCCGCCGAACTCCTCCAGATCTCAACCGACGAGCAGCGCCGGGCAGGCCGCTCCGCCGCCCTCTTCACCGAAGAAGAGCTCACCCGCTTCCTTCAGGTCATGCTCCGCACCTTCGACGAGTTAGGGTATCGACAAGAACAGCGCTTCCACTTTGAACTCGGCCTCCTGAAGCTCGTCCACCTCCGGCGCCTCCTCCCCGTGGAAGAGCTCCTCAGCGCCATCCCTGTAGCACCCGGCTCCGGCGGTACCCAGCGCGGCATCAGCCCCCCGAAACTTGCTGTCAGCTCCTCCCGACTCCAGTCCTTCTCAACACACCAGTCATCACACCAAACAGCCTCCGGAGATCAGCAACCAAGCCGTGTGCCCCCTTCAGACGTCGCTCCTCAGGGACGCCGGTCCCTCCCCGCTGTCAAAGCGCCCAGCGCTTCTGAAAAGCCAGCCTTCTCCCCCTTCCAGCAGAACAGCAGCCGCAAGCGTTTCGATACGTCTCCGACCCCGCCAGCTCCCATCGAGCCAGCCGCCGCCATCGTCGCCATGCCCTCCGATATCCCCACACCACCCGAGCTCCCCGCGCCCGTCGACATCGAGCTCCCCGCTCCTCTCGCCGTTCCCGTTGACGTCCGCACTACAGCCCCGGTTCCTCCTCCCGCAGCCATCCCCTTCGACCTCGAAGTCTCGAACCCCAAGCCCGAGCAGCTCGCCACCCCCGAGCCGGTCGTCCTCTCGTCCCGCAGCGCGTCCACGTCGCCCGAAGCCACATCCCCCAAAGCCACATCCTCCCAAGCTACATCGCCCGAAGCCGCAGCCCTCCAGCAGGCAGCTGTCGGAGCCCTCACCACCGCCCGGGGCCAGCAGTCCGCCGCCGATGCCCTCGAAGCGGCCGAGTGGACCATCGACGGCGCCACACTCGACGTCCAGACCACCGTCTCAAAGACGATGCTGCCCGTAGTGATCAACGCCCAAGCCGAAAAGATCATCCGGGCCGCTATCGCCACCGCCTCCGGCACACCGCTCAAGCTCACCCTGCTTCCGGGAACCGGAGCAGCTGCCGTAGCCGCCCAGAAAAAGGCCCGCCCCCCTCGCACCGGCTCTGCCCAGGCCAGGGCTGCCGGGCATCCTATCGTCCAGCAGGCACAAAGCCTCTTCAACGCAGAGATCCGCAGTGTCATAGACCTGCGCGACGGAGATTAGACCATGAACTTTCCCGACCTTGGCAAGATGAAAGAGATGATGTCCCAGGCGAAAGAGATGCAAGAGCAGATGGAGCAGAAGCTCGCCGAAACCGTCGTCGAAGCCACTTCCGGCGGTGGTGTCGTCACCGTAAAGATGAACGGCAAGAAGGAAGTCCTCAAACTCAAGATCGATCCCACCGTCATGGGCAGCTCCGAAAGCGATCTCGAACTCCTCGAAGACCTCATCGTCGCCGCCATCAACGAAGGTGGCCGCCGCGCCGACGAAGCCATGAAATCCAGCGTCCAGGGCCTGATGAGCGGCCTCAATCTCCCCGACCTCCCCGGCCTTAACTAACGCGTCACCCTCGTCATCTCGACCTGAAGGCGCGTCTTTGTCCCGTAGTGGAGAGACCCGTATTCCGCTCTCGCTTGCTCTTCCCTCTTTCCTCAATCACCCCCTGGTGCCGCTCCCATGTCTTCCCGCTTCGCCGAACCCATGTCTCGGCTCATCGAAGAGCTCCGCAAGCTGCCCGGCGTCGGCACCAAATCCGCCCAGCGCTTCGCCTTCCACATACTGCGCTCTTCAGCCGAAGACGCGGAAGCCCTGAGCCACGCCATCCGCGAGCTCAAGCAGCACCTCCGCCTCTGCTCGGTCTGCAACAACATCACCGACATCGATCCTTGCAGCTACTGCAGCAGTCCCAGCCGCAATCAGCGCGTCGTCTGCGTGCTCGAAGAGCCGACCAACATCGCCACCATCGAGAAGACTCGCAGCTACGACGGGGTCTATCACATCCTTCATGGCACCCTCTCCCCCATCGGCGGCGTTGGCCCCGAGCAGCTCCGCATCGCCAACCTCCTCACCCGCATAACAGATCCCGTCGCTCCTCCAGGTGTCAACATCACCGAGATCATCCTCGCCACCAGCCCCACCACCGAGGGCGAAGCCACTGCCGGCTATCTCGCCACCGAACTCCGCCGCCTCAGCCCTACCCTCAAGGTCACCCGCATCGCCACTGGCGTCCCCGCCGGCTCCGACATCGAGTACGCCGACGAAATCACCATGACCCGCGCCCTCGAAGGACGCCGCGACTTCTAAGTAGCAAGCCGGCTTCCTACCCCAATCGGCGTGTCAACCCCCCGGCGTCTACTGGGCGGGTTTCTTCATCGGTTGGCCTAACGGCACCGGTTTGCCGAAGTGCGGCCTGCCCAACTCGTTCCATGTAAATCGCTGGATGCGCGGCGAGCGGAAGTTTCCGCAGCCCTCCCCGGGCGCAGGATTGGCGTGATAGATGATCCATTCTTCCTGACCATTGGGCGACTTGAAAAATCCATTATGTCCCGGCCCGAAGGCATCCGAGCTCGGATCGGTACTCAGGAACGGGTGGTTGATCTTCGTCCAGTTCTTCGCATCGAGAGGATCGGCGTCTATCCTCGCCTCGAGCACCCCAAGCGTGTAGAAGTCCGTCCAGCAACCCGAAGCCGAAAACACAACAAACATCTTATTGCCGTGCGAAATATACTCCGGTCCCTCGTTCACATTGACGTGTCTGCCGGGCAGGTTGCCATGCGCTTCCCATGGATAGGCAGGCTGTGAGATCAACGTGCGCTGCGAGTCGATCGTCCAAGGATCGCTCATGTGCGCGATGTACAGGTCCTGCTCGCCGTCATTGGCTCCTTTCCAGCCGGACCACACCAGATAGTGCTGGCCTCGAAGCTCAAACGTCGTTGCATCGATAGCCCACTGGTCGCTCCGGTCGCTGACCTTGCCCTTGAAGGTCCAGCTTCCCTCGATGGGATCATCATTGCCGTTCTCGACTACATAGATGCGATGCGACGCATTGTCGCCGGCATCGGCGGCGAAGTAGATGTACCACTTGTTGCCCCAGCGATGGAGCTCCGGCGCCCACAACTGCTGCGACCAGGGATGCCCCGGCTCCGGAGTCCAAACCGCCTTCTTCTGAGCATGCCGGAGATCCGTGATGTCCGCCGTCTTCCGCAGCGTCAGATTGCTTCCCGAAGAGTTCGAGTAATAGTAAAAGCCCTTCCACCACACCACCCACGGGTCAGGCCCATTCTCAAGCAGCGGATCGGTAAAGGTGTCTCCCGAAGCCGTAGCAGCGTACGGGAGCGCAGGAGCGGCCACCTGGGCTGCGCTGTTTGACACTGCATACAGCAGCGCAAAGACAAGAACACGCACCAACGCTTGCAACTTCATCGAGCACAATCTCCTTAGAGCCATTCTAAGCAACCCGTTAGTTGTGCATTTGCAGGGCGAACCGGTCGCTTCTATACGAGGCGTCAAGGTCATTTTCGTATGGCCGACAACACAAAGTTGATAGTGCGGTACACACGACAGAAGCATTTGAGGCGCCCTCCAAATGAGCTCATCCTGTATTTGCGCGTCCCATAGAGCCGCACGTCATAGCGCGCGTCGACTAAAAAAGCAGGCGTGGGCCAGCCAGGCAAGAGGTAGCATCAAGAGCCCTACTTAAAACCTGAAGCTTCCAGCCTGCGCAACAGCATAGATACAAAGCTCAGATGATCAAGGCAGATGTCCGGGTCATCCACCACAGCATCTTCGTGGCCCCGTGGATTGCGAATAGCCTGTACGCCGCCTGCGAAGACGAATCGGTATCCCCTCTGTTCATCCCTTTCGCTCTCGGACTTAAGCGGCGTGAGGCGCAGCTTTGGATTTGCATGGTCGAAAGCAGCCATCATAAGCTTGTAGCCAGATTCGGATATTCCAGAATGCTTCTGCACTTGTTTATCGAGATATTTGAACGCGTGAAAGGTGGCCTCTGCATAATGGCCGTCGTCAAATAATTTCTTGACCTTAATCGGTAAACCTGGATGGATGTTCCGAGTATCAAAGGAATGCAGGAACGGTGTATCTACAGCAGGCTGTGTGGCGACTTCCTTTTGTGGCAGTGTTACCGAGGCACGGGCGATCGCCTCGAATTGTTCGAGGCTACTTGGCATTCAGCAGGTTCTCCCGAATACTGCGGAAAATCCGGTCATATGTTTCTTGGTCTGCAGCTACGGGTAGGTTCACTTCAATCCGCACAGTCAAACCAACTTCCGTTGTCGGTCATTCCCACCGAAGAGCGCTTCTTTGTCGACTGTCGGGACAGGGTCTGAAGCTTTTAGCTTTGTGCTTTTTTGCTTCGCTTCTTTCGGTTTCACGGATGACCTTTGCGGTGCAGATACCTCTCCGTGCCCTGCAAGACTGGCTAGACCTTGAAAAGTAGAAGCCTGCCTTCGTCCCACAAGATCGCTGGTTTGATCACTGGTACGAAAAAATGAAATAAGACCGTCGAGCTGAAGTTCCCAAGCGGCATCGCCATGTAGGGTAAAAAGCTCGGTGTAAGCAGTTTGTACCATTTTACCGAATGCTTGTTGGAAAGCCGCGAGATCATGCTGATTGAAAGCGGCAGTAGATCTCTCGGTCTTATTTCCTTCTGTGTCAATCGCCCCGATAAACCTCAGCGTGTTGATCACATAGCTTTCGTTATTGGGCGCTATGCTCAGCTTCCGTAGCGTATCGGCTGAAACTTTTGTAGGGAACGATTTCCGAAATTGGTTAATGGCTGTAGTCACAGCTCCGGGCGACGCGTAAGGATGCTTTTCGGCCACTGTTTGTAAGGACCTCCTAAGTGCCGTAATCCTAACACTCTCACCGTGCTTCCAAAGTCCGTATCGGCAGTTAGTCTGGAGTTGGCTTTGCTCCCGGATTACGGGCAATCCAGAAGTATTCGGCTCACCCTCAGACTGGAATTGATCAGCGCGGATTTTGAAACGAATCGGCAAACTACCGACAAATGCGGCTACAGAAGTACTCCCCCGTTCACCGCGCCCGCGGATGGGTCGCGTCATACACCCGCTGCACCTGCCCCACCGTCAACTGCGTATACCGCTGCGTCGTCGAGAGCCGCTCGTGCCCCAGCATCTCCTGGATCGCCCTTAAATCCGCCCCTTCTTCGAGCATGTGCGTCCCGAATGCATGCCGCAGTGTGTGCGGATGCACATCCGACGCCAGCCCCCGCGACTGCGCCACCGCCTTCACGATCCGGCCTACACTCCGCGTCGTCAACCGGCAGTCGCCCCGCATTCGCAGATTATTAAGCAGGGGGCCGGCCTCAACCAACAGGCCTTTCCCCGCCGCAAGCAGCTTCGCCTCGCGCCCCGCGAGGTAGGCTCGCAACGCCGCCGCCGCTTCCTCCCCGAACGGCACCAGCCGCTCCTTCTTCCCCTTGCCCCGCACCAGCACCACGTCCTCGCGCCAGCGCACGCTCGTCATATTCAGCCCCACCAACTCCGAGTTGCGAATGCCGCACCCATACAGCAGCTCGAAGATCACGCGATCCCGCTCCGGCCACGCCGCCGTCTCTCGTGTCCTCTTCAATGCAGAACCAGCCCCGTCGAGCGAATCCAGCACCCGATTCACCTCTTCGATACTCGGCACCCGAGGCAGATGCTTCGGCAGCTTCGGCGTACTCACCAGCAGCGCCGGATTTTGTGCCACCTTGCCTTCTTTCGCCAACCACTTGAACCAGCTCCGCACTGCAGCCAGCGCCCGTGCCGCACTCGCCTTCGTCAATCCCCGCTCATACAACACGCCAAGATAGCCGCGAATGTGCAGATGCTCCACGAACCCGATCGCGGCGTCCTCGCCCAGCGTCTTTCCAAGGTACGCCGCGAAGTTTCGCACCTCCCGCGCATACGCCCGCACCGTATGCGCGCTCGCCCCGCGTTCATTGGCGACCACCGCCAGGAACTCCTCCGCGAGCCCCTCCATCTCCGTCGCTCGTTTTGTCTCTGGCACTCTACTCCCCACCTCTGTTCCCTACACCCTGTCTTTTCCCCTGGGATGATGTGCTCGATGCACCTGCTTCAGATGGCCCAGCGCCACATGCGTATACACCTGCGTCGTTGCAATATCGGCATGCCCTAAAAGCACCTGCACGCTGCGCAGGTCCGCTCCATGCTCAACCATATGAGTCGCATAGCTGTGGCGCAGCGTATGCGGACTCGCCTTTAGACCGCCCGCGCCCCGTGCCACAGCGCGCACCATCTCCCACACCCACTGCCGCGTCAGCGGCTTTCCCCGAACACTCAGAAATAGTGTCCGCTGTGTTCCCTGGGCGCGCACCAGGCCCGGCCGGCCAATCGCCAGATAGTGCTCCAGCGCATCCACCGCCCGCTCGCCCAACGGAACGATTCGCTCCTTGTCACCCTTGCCCCGTACCTGCGTCCGGGCCTGCTCCAAGTGCAGATCCTCCACCCGCAACGCGCAGATCTCCCCTACCCGCAGTCCCCCCGCATACAGCAGCTCCAGAATTGCATGATCCCGCACCGCAAGATCATCGGCCGAGTCACTCCGGGCCGCCAGTCCAGCCCGCTCGAGCATCTCCGCCACCTCGCCTTCGGCAAGCGCCTTCGGCAGAATCTTCCAGCTCGCCGGCGTCTCGACATTCACCGTTGGATCATGGTCGATCCGTTTATCCAGCAGCAGCCACCGATAAAACCCGCGCAGGCAGCTCAGCTTCCGCGCAATCGACCGCGATTCCACTGCATGGCCGCGCAGTCCCTGTACAAAGCCCCTCACATCAGCCTGTGCCGCGGCCACCAGCAGACCGTCACGTCCTTCAAGATGTTCCGCAAACTGCTCCAGATCAGTCGTATACGCCTCGCACGAGGCCGGCCGCAGCCCCTTCTCCACACGCAGATACGCGACATATTCCCGCACGATCCACGCGTTTCCAGCCAGCTTTGCATCGACAGGGATTCCGAAAGGCAGATCGCGAGACATAGAGATGAGTATCAACGCGCTTCTGCTCCCGAGTCCTGCCGGCCTGACCCCCGGCACCAGCCTCGCCAGCATCCACCTGGTCACTCCGACTTGGTGTCAAGCCCCTGTCGCACAAAACCCGCGTCAATCCTGCAGATTCGCGTGGCATAGGACAGCTGCAAATCTGCTATCCTTAAATAAGAAAAGAAATAAACCTGGGATAGAGATTGAGACATCGAGCTGGAGCTATGAAACCCCTAGACCCACCGCAAACTCACTTTGTTTAAACCCCTTGGATGTCTCTAAGTCCTTTGTTTTCCGATCTTTGACCTATAACCCATTTAGAATGAAATACTTGTGCTCCTCTCCAAAGGCTATGTAGTTCATTACAAAGCACTTGCGTCACCTCCCTGGGCACCGCATTTTAGAAAAGTTGGCCCTTACTTTCCCGCAGAAAGGATCTTCATGCCACTCTGCACACACCTCGCCCACAGCCATCTCGTCCCTGCCAACACCGACGGCTGCGAAGAGTGCCTCAAGATCGGCAGCCACTGGGTCCACCTCCGCACCTGCCTGACCTGCGGCCATTGCGGCTGCTGCGACTCCTCCCCGCACAAGCATGCGACCAGGCACTTCCAGCACACCAAGCATCCCGTCATGGTTTTCGCCCAGCCGGGCGAGTCCTGGCGCTTCTGCTACATCGACGAGCAGATGGCCGAGTAAAAGACAGACCCGCGATCCACAATTCTCGATTCGGGAGGCGCAGTAGCGCGCCGTGGCTGCTTCCTCCCCTCTCAACCGAGCTGTCCTCCGAGGCCAGAGCGGAGTCAACGTGGAGAGCTGCATGTGCCGTTACACTTGTCTTCTACCCCTGTTTCCTAACTCCTACACCCTCGCTTGCCGCTGATAAACTTAAAGAATCATGTTTGAAAACCTCAGCGACAAACTCCAGCGCTCCTTCAAAAATCTCCGCGGACAGGGCACCCTCACCGAGGAGAACATCGCCGAAGCCCTCCGCGAGATCCGCCTTGCCCTGCTCGAGTCCGACGTGAATCTCACCGTAGTCACCAGCCTGATCGAGCACATCCGCATCCGCGCTCTCGGGACCCAGGTGACAACAGCGTTGTCACCCTCAGAACAGATCGTCAAGATCGTCCACGACGAGCTCGCCAATGTCCTCGGCAAGGACACCGCGCGCTTCAAGACCTCGTCCCAGCCGCCCAGCGTCATCCTTATGGCCGGGCTGCAAGGCTCCGGTAAAACCACAACGAGTGGCAAGTTAGCCCAGTGGCTCAAGAAGGCCGGTCACCGGCCCATGCTGGTCTCGGTCGACGTCTACCGCCCCGCCGCCCGCGAGCAGCTTGCCATCGTCGCCCGCTCCACCGGCTCAAACATCTACGAGGGCGATCTCAAAGGCGAGCCCGCCAACTCCGACCTCGTCCTCCGCCTCGCCCGCGAAGCAAAACGCGAGGCCGCCAGCTACGGCTGCGACATTCTCATCGTCGACACCGCCGGCCGCAACCAGATCGACGCCGCCCTCATGGAAGAGATGGCCGTGCTCAAGAAGCAGCTCAACCCGTCCGAGATCCTCTTCGTTGCCGACGCCATGACTGGTCAGGATGCGGTCAACTCCGCGAAAGCCTTCAACGACCTGCTGTCCATCACCGGTACAGTCCTTACCAAGATGGACGGCGATGCCCGGGGCGGTGCCGCCCTCTCCATCCGCCACGTGACGGGAGCGCCCATCAAATTTTTGGGCACTGGAGAAAAGCCCGACGCCTTCGAGCCCTTCCACCCCGACCGCATCGTCAGCCGCATCATGGGCATGGGCGACATCGCCACCCTGCTCGAGCGCGCCGAAGAGAAGCTTGACCGCGGCAAGGCTGAGCAGTTTGCCAAGAAGGCTCTCTCCGGCGACGGCTTCTCGCTCGACGATTTTCGAGAACAGTTGCGGCAGATCAAGAAGATGGGCTCCATGAAATCCATCCTCAAGATGTTCCCCAGCGTCGGTCCGTTTGCCGGCATGGCGCAGGCCGCCGAGAACGTCGACGAGGGCCAGTTCACCCGCGTCGAGTCCATCATCAACTCGATGACCAACAAGGAGCGCCACGACCACGAGATCATCAACGGCAATCGGCGCAAACGCATCGCGCGCGGCTCCGGCACCACCGTGCAAGAGGTCAACAACCTCCTCCGCCAATACGCCCAGATGCGCAAGATGTTCAAGACCATGGGCGGAGGCGGCGGCCTGAAAGCCCAGCAACGCATGATGAGCCAAATGCAAGGCAAACAGAAATTCGGCAGATAGAATGGATATTATGTTTGAGATCCCTGCCAAGTCTGAGCCGTAGATGAAGTACACCACTGATGCCGTCTACGGGGTCTCAAGAGATGTGCCGCTGAACTACGTAACTCGTCCAGCGATAGATGAGCAATTCGTTGAAAACCTTGGCCGCAACAAGCACATTGTTATCTTTGGTAGCTCGAAGCAAGGCAAGACTTGTCTTAGAAAGCATTGCTTAAATAACGATGACTACATCGTTGTCCAATGTTCAAACAATTGGTCGGTCGGAGAGTTACACTCGAATATCTTGAAGAGAGCTGGGTTTCAAGTTATTCAGTCGGAAAAGAAGACTTCCGAGGGCTCAAACAAGATAAAAGCCGGACTTAAGGCGTCTGCCTTCGGCTTTGGTGCTGAGGTCGGTGGAGAACAAAATAATAAGGCTACAACGGAGGTGGAGCTCCACAGCTTGGAGTTAGATCCAAGCGATCCGAATGACATAATTGCGGCCCTCGAATCTATCAGCTTCTCAAAATATATAGTGCTAGAAGATTTTCATTATCTTCCAAATCTCACGCAGATTGGCTTTTCGGTGGGCCTTAAAGCTTTTCATGAAGCCTCGAAATTCACGTTTATTTTGATTGGAGTGTGGCTAGATGAAAATCGGTTAATTGTATATAACGGCGACCTCAGTGGTCGCATTGTTTCGATAGATGCCGATAACTGGGCGGAACACGAGCTCAAACTTGTTATCAACGCAGGAGCCAAACTTTTAAATGTTGAGTTTACGGCGTCGTTTATAACTGAACTTGTAATTAGATGTCAGGGAAGTGTCTACATTGTGCAAGAGGCGTGTCGGCTAGCTTGCGCTAATCGGAAGGTGTCAAGTACCTGCGACATTCTCACCTCAGTTGGTGATGGACTAGTGTGCTGTCCCGGAAATTCGTGAACAAAGGCGGCCGAGTTTCTGAAGGATGGAGTCTGCTGTGGCGGTCCATGCGAAGGGGCGGCAGTTGCGGTTGTAATGTTGGACGAAGTGGTCGATTT